>MDSW01144383.1_pt1 | contig 10646 bp, 11 predicted proteins | sample 811171 | NCBI WGS metagenome assembly MDSW01 (sample SAMN05326641, study PRJNA326480) | marine metagenome | isolation source: seawater | place: Atlantic Ocean: North West | collected 2012 | reverse complement strand
TGATCAGCGCCGGCGGTCAGGTGATCGGCATGAACACCGCCATCCGCAAAGCCCCGGGGGCCGGACTCAGCTTTGCGGTGCCGATCAATCTGGCCAAACGCATCGCCCAGCAAATTGTGAGCACCGGCCAGGCCTCGCATCCGTTCATTGGAGTTCAACTGCGCAGTCTCACCCCACAACTGGCACGAGAAATCAATGCCACCGCCAATCAGTGCCAGGTGCCTGAAGTCAATGGTGTTTTGGTCGTTGAAGTGGTGGATGACACCCCAGCAGCGGAAGCTGACATCCAGCAATGCGATTTGATTCGAGAAGTCAACGGAACCGTCGTCAAGAATCCATCAGATGTGCAGATCGCCGTTGATCAAGGGCAGGTTGGCCAGCCCATGGAGCTGATGATCGAACGCGACGGCGAGCAGATCAGCGTTGAAGTGCTCCCCAAAGAGCTCCCTCGAAAACAATGACGTGAACCAGCTGCCTGTCCTCACGGTGATGGCTCGCTGGCCGGCAGCAGGTCGTTGCAAAACGCGTCTCGCGACAGATCTATCGGAGCTTGGTTTAACCCGCTGCGGAGAACGGGCTGCACGACTGCAGCGACAGCTCACGGAACACACGATGTCTGTTGCAGCAGGGCTTAGTCGAGAGGGGTATCTCAAGCTTGTTTTGGCCGTGAGTGGTCTTGGGCCACGGGCATCAGCTCGCTGGGGGAGTTCACTCCTTGCCGATCAAACCCGACGACAGAGCCAAGGGACACTCGGATGCCGCATGCGGCACTTGCTGTTGATGCAGCAAGGTTCAAGAAACCGGTGCGCAGCGCTGTTGATTGGCACAGATTTACCAGAACTCAATCGACTTGAACTCCTCACAGCAATCGAACAATTGCAGGATCACGACCTTGTGCTTGGACCAGCCAACGATGGTGGCTATTGGTTAATCGGGTTGGCAGCTGCTGTACGGCGCCAACCCCAACGCTGGCCCCTCAGCGGCATTGTTTGGGGTGAATCGAATGTTCTTGATCAAACCTTGCAGCTGGCGTCTGATCACGGACTCCGCACAGCACTGCTCAGCACACACAATGACCTGGATCGAATAACAGACCTCAACCCGTGGCTGGATTGAACACATCCACCACGCTGACGGTGGTGATTCCAACTCTGAATGAAGCCACAACACTGCCTCTACTGCTGGCAGACCTGGCCCTTTGGCCGCATCCTCTCGATGTCCTCGTCGTCGATGCTGGCAGCTGTGATGCCACGGCGATGGTGGCCCAACAAGCCGGGGCTGACGTTTTGAACAGTCCCGAACGCGGACGCGGGCAACAATTGCGTTTTGGAACCCAACAAGCTCGCGGCACTTGGCTACTCGTGCTTCATGCGGATAGCCGTCTCGATCCGAGATGGCCACAAAAAGTGTTTGCGGCCATGCACGCTTTGAATGGTGCCCAGCGGGTCTGGCATTTCGACTTTCGGGTCGACGATCGGCGTCCAATGTTGCGCTTGCTCGAATGGGCCGTTCACTTGCGTAGCTGCTTGAGGCAACGCCCCTATGGAGATCAAGGATTACTGATTCATCGACAACAACTCGCTGCTGTTGGTGGATATCGGCCGCTGCCGTTAATGGAAGACCTTGATCTCATCGAACGAATTATTCGCAACAGCCATTTATGCCGCCTTGGGGTTCCTCTCACCACCAGCGGCCGTCGTTGGAGACGCAACGGTGTCATACGACTTGCCATTCAGAATGCACAACTGAAACGGCGATGGGTTCGAGGCGAGGATCCCGCTGTTCTAGAACGCGATTACATGAATCAATCAAAGCGGGTTGAATCAATCAGCTCGCATACCAAAACGCACAGCGATGATCTTGAGGTTCCAGTTGCCAACCCTGTCGCTGATAAAAATTGATCACCCCTGGATCGGCAAACAAACTCACCCGTTCTGTTCCCATCCTGCGAAGAGCATCCAGCACATAAACCATCATCTGACGACCTAGACCACTGCCCTGATAGAGGGGGTGAACAGCGACATCCCAAATGGTCGCTTCTAAAACACCGTCCCCGGTACAGCGAGCAAACCCAACCAGACGGGGAACTCTTGGATCATGCCTCCAAAGGCCAACCGTCAAAAGGCTATTTGCAAGGGCCTTTCGAACCCGCCGCACTGGCCTGCGACTCCAACCAACCGACTCCAGCAGCTGCTCCAGCTCCACCAGATCAAAAGGATGGGTTTCACTGAAGACCAAGGTGAGTTGATCGTTAGCACAGGGGCATAACCGTGCTTCTGCTCCATAGACCGCCTGCAATGACTCAGCAATTTTCGGTAGCTGCTGGATCATCACAGACGTGCCAGCCCCCTTTCCTGCAGATCAGCCAACTGAGCGTAAAGCCCCCCCCGCGCTCTGAGCTGGAGATGGGTGCCCTGCTCAATCAAAGACCCTTGCCTCAGCACCAAAATTCGATCAGATGATTCAACCGTGGCTAAGCGATGAGCGATCACAACAGCGGTACGTTTCTGCAGCAATCGCTCAAGATCCCGTTGCAGAGTCGCCTCTGTCGCAGGATCCATGAAGGCCGTCGCTTCATCCATCACCAACACCGTTGGATTGCGGATTGCCACCCTGGCGACCGCCAAAAGCTGACGTTCTCCTGAAGATAGATTGCCGCCACGTTCACGTAATTCTGTGCGCAGGCCTTGCGGAAGCCTGCCAAGCAGAGGATCGAGCCCGAGCTCATGACAAACCTGCTCGACCTGGCCTTCAGAGACCCCGTTATTAAGCCGAAGATTATCTGAAACATTTCCACTGAAGAGAAATGTATCTTGCAAAACAACACCAAGTTGCCGGCGTAAATCGGCAATTGGAATTGAGCGGATATCAATGCCATCCAGCAAAATTCGTCCTTGTTGAGGCTCATATAAACGACAGAGGAGACGAATGACTGTTGTTTTGCCAGAACCTGTGGGCCCAACAAGAGCGACATGTTCTCCAGGAGCAATACGAAACGAAAGATCGTTCAAAATTGGTTCATCAGGCCTATAGCAGAAACTGACATTTTCAAAGACAACCTCACCCAAGCCAGCCGCTGATAAAGGGATTGCATCTGGCGAGTCAACAATCTCCAGTGGTTGCTCCAAGAGTTCACCGATTCGCTCAATCGCCGTTAGGCCTCCTTGAATTTGCGTAAAACGCTCTGCCAACTGACGCAGAGGGTCGAACAGCCGTTGGGCATAAAGAATGAAGGTGGTGAGGATGCCAAGCCCCATCGCACCATTGGTGACAAGCCAGCCGCCAAATGCAAGCACCAAAGCGACTGCACATAATGCAACCCACTCCAAAAAGGCTGAAATACTGCTATCAAAAAAAATCGTCTTATTGACAGCACGGCGATACACCATGCCAGTACGGGAAAATCGGCCAGCATTCACAGATTCGCGTCTGAACATTTGAACAACCTCAAGTCCCTGGAGGTTTTCTTGAAAATCAGCATTCAGCTGAGAGAGCTCTTCACGAACGCGGTAATTTGCTTTGCGATAACGCCGCTGCAACCAAAGCACAACACATATCACTGGAACTTGACTACACAGCAATAACAAACCCAACTTCCACTCAAACAACAACATCGAGCCGGCAATGACCGTGAGGCTCACCAAATCTCCAAGCACTCCAACGGCCCCACTACCAAACACCTCAGCGAGGGCATCAACATCACTGGTCAACCGGGTGAGCAACTTACCCACCGGCATCCCGTCGTGAAAGCGCAGAGATAATGACAGGGAATGTTCAAACAAATCGTCGCGAATGCGTCCCGTCAACCGTTGACCAATCGCCTGAATATTGAAAGTCTGAACTCCCTGTAAAGCCAAGCGCAGCAACACGGAGATCAACAACATCCCCACCAACAGGCGGATCGCTGAGGCAACAGATCGATCGGCAAGCCATGGAAGGCTGGTTTCGCCTCGAAGCACACTGATCGCCTGCCCGACCAACAGCGGCTGGATCGCCCCAGCCAATGCCACTGGAACAAGCAAACACAAAGTCAGCAGAAGCCGGCGGCGATCATGAGCCAAATAGCGACCCAGTCGTCGCACCCGCTGCCAATCACTCACGACAGCCATCAAGTTGCAACTCCGACGGTGGTCGTCGCTAGACGCACAGCTTCAACAATGCTGCTCAGATCGCCATTGTCCAAGCGCATTGAAAGAGGGTGACCAACAAGCCGTGCTGTGGACTGAAACAGGTCTTCGATGGCGACAAGACCATTGTCTCGAAGCGTTCGGCCCGTCGCGACCAGATCAACAATCGCTTCCGACATCCCGGTGATCGGACCGAGTTCCACCGATCCATTCAGATGGACCAACTCCACAGGTAAATCCAGTGCATCAAAAAATTCCCGAGCGCAATGCGTGAATTTGCTCGCCACACGGCAATGGGGAGGCAGCTCTGCCGCTCGCGTGTATCCACTGCTGTCCTTCACGGCAACAGCCATGCGACAACCGCCAAAGCCAAGATCCACAAGCTGCGCAACGGGAAGCTGATGTTCCTTCAGCACGTCATAACCAACGACACCGAGCTGGGCCTGCCCGTAGGAGACATAGGTCGGAACATCGCCATTCCGCACCAGCAGAGCGCGCGCACGCCCACAGGGTGTCGGCAGCATGAGCTGACGATTATCTGGATCAAGGACCGCTGAAAAATCGAGGCCGGCCGCGGCAAATCGCGCCACGGACTGCTTCAGCAACGCGCCTTTGGCCAGTGCGACGGTGATCATGGGTTCAACGTCGATCTGAAAACCAGGCTGGACTTTAACGATGCAATCCACGCTCCACGCGCTGCCAGTGCTTCAGGACAACGTGATCTGGATCTGGACATGCGGCAACGAAGCTGTTGTCGTGGATCCAGCCGTGGCCGATCCAGTGCGCAACTGGCTACAAGAACGGCACTTAACCCTGACGACTGTTCTCCAGACGCATCACCACGCAGACCACATCGGCGGCACGCCTGAGTTGATGAAGATCTGGCCAGGAACCTCAGTCATCGCCGCTGCCAGAGACCGCTCCAGGATTCCATTTCAGACGGTGTCGGTTACCGACAACTCCAAGGTGAGCGTGATGGGACGAGAACTGCTCGTCATGGATGTAGCAGCACACACTTCGGCGCATATCGCTTTTTTTCTGCCAGAAGCATCTGACTCTTCAGTGGGTCCGCTTCTTTTTTGTGGTGACACATTGTTCGCGGGCGGCTGCGGACGACTGTTTGAAGGCACCCCCAAGGACATGCACCGTGCTCTTCAGCGTTTTTCATCCCTTCCGAGCTCGACCAAAGTGTGCTGCGCCCACGAGTACACCGAGGGCAATCTGCGCTGGGCCGTGGAGATTCGCCCCGAGGATGTCGCGATTAAAACGCGATATCAAGAGGTCGGTGAGCGACGGGCCAAAGGAGAACTGACCCTGCCCAGCAGCATTGAGGTGGAGCAACGAACCAACCTCTTCATGCAGGCGAATTCCGCGGAGGAGTTGGGACAGCTGCGCCAGCACAAGGACCACTGGCGTGCAACTTGAGCCGATGCGGAAATAAGGTCACAGCGGCACCTTCGGCTAAACCAAGCTGGCCGCGAATGCCACGGTTGAGATCCGCTTGCAAAGGGAGATTGATCCGAAGCGTTTGACCATCAACCTGAATGCGGTATTGCCAGGACTGGCCAAGAAACTCCCTGCCCATGACGCAAGCAGTTCCGTCAGGTTCCGGACGGATGATCAGATCGGAGGGATCAACGAGGAGACACGCTTCTGAGGTGAGTTGCGGGAGTTGCTCACCAGACTCTGTGACAAGCGTTCCAAGGATGCAACTGAGGCAATTGCCCTGACTGGCCGTCACAGAGATGAGATTGCCCTGTAAGACAAAGCGCCCGACAAACGGGGTAGCCGGTTCCCGAACCAGATTTTGGGGCTTCTCGCATTGATGAAGAAGACCATCCTTCATCACGGCAACCCGATCGCAGATGGCGAGAGCCTCACCTGGATCATGCGTCACAATCAGCCCGCTCGCGCCACAAAGATTGAGCACGGAAGCGAGCTCGCTTCGCAGTCGCAAACGAACTTCAACGTCGAGGTTAGAAAAGGGCTCATCCAGGAGAACCACGTCTGGAGCGGGAGCCAAAGCCCTCGCAAGCGCTAAACGCTGACGCTGGCCGCCGGACAGCTGATGTGGGTAGCGCTGATCTAATCCGTCCAGTTCGAGCAGTTCAAGCAACCATCTGGCACGACTATTGTCCTGCCCAGGCTTTAAGCCAAAACAGGCATTTTGCCAAGCATTGAGGTGGGGGAACAGGGCATAGTCCTGAAAAACCATGCCAACACCGCGACGCTCCGGAGGCAACCAACGCCCCTCTCCTGCCACCGGTGATTGCTGAAGGTGCACACTGCCCCGCGAAGGACGCTCAAACCCTGCAATCAGGCGCAACAGTGTTGTCTTGCCACAACCAGAAGGTCCCAGAAGTCCAACCAGTTCACCCGCCTCGAGTTGAAGGTCAATCCCACGAAGTGTCCAAGCTTCACCATCTCCTTCGAAGCGATGCCAAATATCGCGTAGTTCAACAGGAGGAGATGAAGTGGACACCAAGGGGGGACCATGATTTAAAAATCATTCTCCCGTTTCTGGCATGACGACTCAAGCCGTGACGACAACGCTGGCTCCCAAGCCCGTCGGCCCTTACAACCAGGCCGTTCTGGCTGGAGGATGGCTCTATTGCTCCGGTCAAATTCCGATCGATCCCAGCACAGGCTTGATGGTTGGACATGGCGATGTAGCAGAAGAAACACGCCAGGTTTTAAAAAATCTCACTGCAGTGCTTCAAGAAGCAGGTGCGACGCCATCAAATGTCGTCAGATGCACGGTTTATCTTGCCGATCTTGCTGATTTCCAAACAGTTAATGGGGTGTATGCGGAAGTCTTCGGAGGAGGGGTCAGCCCGGCTCGAGCCTGCGTTCAAGTGGCAGCACTTCCCAAGAACTCTCGAGTCGAAATTGATTGCATCGCCTGGCTCGGAGAGGATTCAGCCTCAACATCAGGATCTTGAATGGAATGACACCAAGCAAACAACTCCAAAGAATGCAGTCCACAGGCTGAGCGATGCCAGATGAGCGAGCGATGGGAGATCCCCTCAGGCTCAAAGACCACGCAGATGACCTACGGACGCATCCGATGGGATAGATCTTCACTCATCCCGGAGTGGAACTACAGCGAGCCAGATCGCTGTAGGCCGATCAAATCACAAGGCTTGGACCCCGTTCCAACCAGACAGTGGTCCTACTGCTGAGGCGTCCTCCGGACACAGAAAGACGTGTGGCAATGTCCCAAAAACACTTGCCACGTCTCGTAATACAACCATTGGAGCGCTCAAGCGCCAAAGCGAGGAGCAGGCGATTGCATAGGTTAAGTAGGTGGTGACCAAGATCTAATGCCGCAGGCGAAGCTAACCATCGGGGAACTGGAAGCGGGTTATCCCCTGTACTGCAAAGCGCTTCGCAGGTTGCTGCAACAGGGAAAATCCCCTCAAGACATCGAACGCACCGTGTGCTGGGGACACCTGGAAACCCTCAATCGCTGTCTACCGACCCGCTACAAGTCGCCCTCCTACTTGCTGGCACTCATCAGACGGGATCTGGAGAAGGAGAGCGAGTAACTAGGAGCTATACCGCTCTAGAGAACAAATCTTGGCGGAATGATGCATTGCGTTCAAGCCAAAAAACAGAACGACATATCAAGCTGGCAACCATTCCGAGTCAGCATGGCCAAGCATCCAGACCACTACAGCCGAGAAGTTTCTACAACACATAGCAATGCACAAGCAGAGGGTTGACCAGACCTAAGTCTCAGAAAACAGGCGAAAATATTGAGCTACTAAACGACAGAACAGACATCATTCCTGGCCATAAGGCACAACCAATACAGCAGACTTGAAACGTATATATGGAGAGGCAGCCTTCACAACAGATCAAACCACAACCACTGAATCAGTCAATATAATGCAAGATGCGCTTCAAGAAATAACACCAAAAGAGCCCAAGCAAGATCACACGGAACAGGCTATTCATCACAATCTTCATTCTCTTTTTCACTTTCCCAAACCTCCACAACTTCTGGGAAATGATCGCGCATACAAGAATCACATATACCGTGGCTAAAACTAAGATTGCTCCGCTGAGACAAATATTGGTCGAGGTACAACCAATGGCCCCGGTCATCTTTAACCTTTCGACAATAAGAACATGTAGAAATCATGCCTGAATTGCCTTGGATCGTACAAACAGATTCCAATAACTTGATGGATCTTTTTCTTAACTCTAAAAAAGAAACTGCTTGTCTAGCAAGAGCCTCCATCACGGTACATTGAGAAGGCGTTAAATCCTTAGGCTTTCGATCAATAACGCACAATGTACCTATACGATGATCCTGGTGATTTTGCAATGGGAATCCAGCGTAAAGACGAATCTCTGGCTCACCCGTCACGAGAGGATTGTCTCTAAAGCGTTCATCTGAGAGAGCGTCTCTCACAATCAAAGGCTCTGGACTCAAAATGGCATGAGCACAAAACGACCAATCCCTAGACGTTTGCTCCGCCTCAAGGCCAACACGGGACTTAAACCACTGCCGATCAGCATCAACGAGACTGATCAGCGCTATCGGGGTTTGGCAGATTTCCGAAGCGATCTTTGTTATATCGTCATAAGACTGTTCCGGGCTCGTGCCCAGTATCCGGTATTCATGGAGAGCTCGAAGACGCTCAGACTCATTCTCTGGCCGTTCGGCGGTCTTCAATACTCAAACTTCTCTTTTTTCAATCTAACAGCCTTCCAAGAAAGCAACCTGTAGAGATACATATTCGAAAGTTAATTTCTACAAAGCGTCGCACTCAGAAGATTTACTTGTGCTAGCAAAATATTAAAAAAATCAATAGCGTATCGTTCATGGCGCAACAGTAAAGATGGAAAATCGAAATCGAGGAGGAGGAGCAAATCGCAAGCGAATCAGACAGACCAACATTGGTCCCCCAAAAAGAGCAGAAGATGAAGTTGATCAGCAAGGTCAGATCTGATCAAGTGAAAAACCAAACACGAGAAACACGTCAAAGCAGCATGTCAAAACAGTGGCAATGGTCGACGCAATTCTGCACAGGCATCCACAGCAAAAGGCTGGCTGAAAGGCAAAAGCTGAGCCAGTGCTAACAATTATTAACTTTCACGAACACCAGGCAAGGTCTTTATCGGCCGGACGATCCAATCCAAAAGGAGCTGACGGAACCAAAGCGATGCAACACAAGGCAATCTTGCCGAGATCGATGCATCCATCACAAGATTTTGCCACCCGTATGTAGAAAAAAACCGGTCAATCCAGTACAAAACACCTTAGCCACGCTGTTTGGCTGGCAATCAAGAGTCTTGTATTGTTCATGCACACATCACCTGGCTGGCCTCTGTGCCAGCTCTTTTGATGAAGTGCAACAAAGGGGCCAACGCAAACCGAACACATTGGGTGGGGGTTGGCTGGTGAAAAGAACCTATATAACCAGTCATCACATTGATTCGCTATTGATTGGGGATTGAACTAGTTCCTGGCTTATAGCAATGACACTGCACTCACGAATCAAAGCGATGAAAAGAAGTATTTCAGAGATTCAAAGTAGAAAGAGCCCTAGCATGCTGCTGGTGCAGCTCACACTCAAATTGCTGTGATCAGTCGATCCACGAGAAAGAAAATGCTGATCAATTACAACCAAGGTGAGTGGTCTTGCCTATTTGCTAGGTTCAATCCGCATGGGTTGGAATGCGATCGATTTATGTGTACCTTATCAGTGCAGGAAGAATTTGATTTAATTACAGCAAAACTAACTTATCTTGAAAGTGGAAAGACGAAAGCAGTCTCTTTCTACGAGCCGCCAGAGGAGATGCAAATTGCTGAAGGAGGACACTGGAGTTCCGGGCCTAAGAATATCTCATTATCGAATTGGGTGACTGAACTTTGCCTATGCGATATAAATGAGAGACGACGAGCTGTTCTACAGCATCACTCTGAAGGGATTGAGGCAATCACCCTGATATGGGAATGGCGTACTTCAAGACCAGATTTAGAACCAATCCTTCCTAATCAAATTCAACTGATTCGACTGGAAGGGATGTTAGCCGGGCAAGCAACCTGGAGCTTTGAGAATCAATTGAATTGTACAGTGATGCAAAAAAGAAACAGTAGGAACAAAAACTCTGTAGCACTTTCCTGGGAACGATCAGCTCAAGACAAGAAACAAATCATAAGAACACACAGTGAAGACGGAAGGCTTATAGCTGCAGAAAAGACAATGAGTTACAAGTGACCCGATAATTCAAGCGTAACCGAAGAAATTTCAAAAGCGCCAAGCAGGCCAAGCGCGTTTTCGTGAAAAGATCGGAATACAGGCAGCCAATGAAACAACAACAAACCTTAACGCTTGGTTATGTTTGCTGAAAGCTCTAATTATCATGGCCTCAACCGTTCCCGACGCAACAAAAACCTTCAATGGAAAGCTAAGCGGTCGTTTAGCAATACTTGGCTTAGCCATTGGCTTGATCACTAAGGCACTGACAGATCGTGGAATACTCGATCAAGTGTTCGGAATCTTT
>MDSW01096630.1_pt1 | contig 10647 bp, 11 predicted proteins | sample 811171 | NCBI WGS metagenome assembly MDSW01 (sample SAMN05326641, study PRJNA326480) | marine metagenome | isolation source: seawater | place: Atlantic Ocean: North West | collected 2012 | reverse complement strand
AGCTGAGATACTACCTGCTTTCACATTCACTTGCGGAGAATACTCACTTCACCTTCTTTGACACGTTAGAGCTACGCGACTGTGATGAACCAAACATCTTTTTGTACATCTGATTCAACCAATGTTGTAAATGACGTTGTGATGCCGTGAAAATTTTTGCTAATTACCCCCGACTCATGTGAGCGTAATGAAGTCACACTTAAGAATGTCCGAAGCAAATATGAATGACAGCCGCAATATGAATGAGAGCAAAGATTCCACACATTCACTCCAATTTTCTGAACGAGAAGAGAATCCTACGCACACGTGTACTCAAGATACATCAAACAAATATTCTCATTGGTACGGTAGATACCCTTGGTTAGCTTTTATTGTTGGCTCACCACTTCTCTTTTTCGTGTTGGCTGTAATAAACTGCTTTGCCTTTTATTTGTTCCTTAGTTTTACGGCTGAAGGTCGCACCGTCGAAACAAGCCCGCTAATAATGGGAACGGTATTCTGGGCCAGTCAAACAATTGCTTTCGTCCCAGCGATCGGTGCAGCTTTACTACTATGCTGGATGGTCAATCGATCGGGCAGACGTCGGCTTTGGGCGTTGGCTGCATGTGGCATAGTTGCTGTCTTGGCAAGCTGTTTTTCCGTGTCTTGCACATTGCCCCAGACCGAACCAGGAACAGGGAAGCTTATGGTTTGTTTCGCCGCGAGCCCACGTTTTTGGCAAAGTGACTTCTGGCATCCGAGTCAAGCTGTCGCGCCGTTGATCATCGGGATCCTATTCACGTTTGTTGGCCGTAACACACCCACGGATCCGAACCAGAACGTAGCCGATGCTGAACCAATGCGGGTAGCGGCTTAATCGGTGGGTCACACCTGGCTCTGGACTGCCTTTACATGCTCAACGAATCATCTTTGAAGAGCCGGTCCAAATCGTATGGAAAACCCCACGGTGGTTTTAAAAGAGCCTAGTAACATTGCCTTGGGGAGTGAAATGAAAGTGCTCTTCAAAGCTAATCCTTCTCACTCATTCCTTTGTTTTTAAAAACAAATTCCAGACCATACTCAATGGTTGCAAAATGCTCCCGTACTTCTGCCGGTGTTTTTTCAATCCCTTTTTCAGCTAGGTAATTCCTGTAAATCTCGCTGTCTCGTTTATTCAGTTCTTGCAGTTCCACAAATTGCTTCAAATCCTCCTCTTCATCTGCTTCTCTGACTACATCTTTCAATAACTGATACGACTGCTCACAACGAAAGTCATATCCAAACTTGTTAGACATATAGTTAAAAAATTGCTTTTTGTCTGGCTTGTTCATTGACTTCACTTCTTGCTAGATCTCTTTATCAACTCGTTTATTTTTACAGCATCAATTTTTTAATAACTATTTCTCAGCAAAAACTTACCATGTGGAGAGAGCGAGAAGGTGTCAACAGAAAACCTGTTCACAACCAACATGGACTCCATGCTGATTATGCGCAAACAAGAATTCAAAGCACCTTAGTGTGCTACTTCTTGTATTTACTGAAGCTGAAAGACTACTGCTTAAAGAACCCCAGGTGTTTTAGAGTGCGCCTGCTGCGGGAAGTCGAAGGTCAGCACGAGTGGGTCAGTGCCGGTATTTTCAATTTCAACACCACCATTTGATAGTGCAGACTGCGTGATAAATCCAATCTCGGGATAAATCTCACCAAGAATCATGTCCTGGTGATACCGAACATTGAGTTTTCCAACACGGCCACTGCCTCCGTTTGTGTGAAATAGTGCGGGACTTTCTGGGCAAAATTTTGTCTTGCCACCCGGCTCGACAATAAGCCTGAGAATCGAACATTTCTGATCACCGAGAAAGTCACCGTACACGATCCACTTCGCGTCAACACCCTGATCTTTAAACTCATCTGCAGTAATTGCCGGACGTGAATTCTTCAGGACAAAATCTGGATCCTGATTTGCTTGAAAATCGAACTTTTCAACCAAGTAATCCCAGTCTTCGTGATGGTCCTTCGGGTAATCTTCCTCTCGACACGCGTAAAAAGCATCAGCTGCTCCAATACGCCCGTCAAGTGTCAGGTCTTCGGCTAAAAAATGCTCATCCATCGTGACATGCAACTCATGCGTGCAAAGATTTGTGGGCGAATGCAGCACGCCGTTAGGCATCACGAAGCCGTTATCAAGTTCCATCATAACGTGAGGGGCGAGGTGCCGAATCCTATTGTATTCACTCTTCCCAAAGCTCTTCATGCAGTCAAGAAACTGCTCCTTGGTCACAAACGAGTACAGGCCCATTGCCGTCGTGTGATAATGTGATGCACTTACTCCAGGATTATCATAAGAATTAATGTCATAGACTTCCCACTTCGTCCAATGAAGATGATCTGGAATTGGATTAAGGTTATCAAACTTCTTTGAAACAATCGGCCATGTTGGTTCACCAAACAATGTTTTCGAGAAGGCCGTTATCTTTTCACCCATAACCACTTCCGGATGAGCGACAATCAGGTCCTGTAGGGAAATGACTTGTCCGTTCGGAGTAAGAACATGCGACTCACCTTCTCGAAAAGGCGCCTTGTTTGTGCGTGTGTCGATGACACCTGTGACAATCGGAACAGTGCAGCACATCCATACTTCATCAAGACCAGTACCATTCATATAGTCTGGGTAGTACGATTTGGCAGCAAGGCGAAGACGTTTTCCAGGCGTGCAAAATGTGCGGCCGGCATACCTATGAAGGAGTTGAAATACCCCGTCATTTTCGTTGAGGCAGTCATCAAGAATCTTTGCTGACGCTCCACCAGTACCATCGATTACGTCTTGCTGTGGGTACTCGTGTAATTTGTCAGCGAGAATTGACGTCGTAGCAGCCATGATCCATGTACCTCAATGATTCGAAAAATTGTATTGATTCCCAAAACCAATTGAATCGTAAGTATAGGTGTTATCAGATTGTGTAAACACACCCAACCGCGGGCTTGCTATTTGAACCAGCATTTTCGAACAGCAGCTATATCCTAAGAAAAAAAGTGGACCTGCGCACTTGGCGAAAAGGTTCTTTGACGACAATCATCTAGCGACTTACGAGAACCCGTGTTCATTGGCTTGAACTTAGATAATCACCACATCTCTTGGTCTATTTACTGTGGCTTTTCTTACTGGCTTTGTTTTGATTCTGCTCGCCGCTTGATAATTCCAGCAAGCTTTTTCTTTTCAAGTTCAAGCACATTCTCTGAAATTTCAGCAGGTGTTACCTCAGTCATATCAATAATATCTGCTTCATTGAGCTCTTTCAGGCATATGTTGCGGTACCACACTGGATCACCATGATCTTGAAGGCTCAGGTTTGCACCACGGGCATCCAGATTTCCACCTCGCTGTCGAAGCAAGTCGACGTGAAAGGACCACTTTGGTTTTGTGTAATCAATATGAATAACTTTTTCACCATTGAGCCAATGTTGAATAATGGTTCCCTTGCACACAATCCGGCCTGTATTCCATTGCCCTACAGGATTAGTCATGTCTTTTGAGGGTTGGACACAAAAATATAGAGAAGCAGCACTTGTGCGAGGGTTCCTGCCATCAGGATGAACCTGATTATCAAGGATCTGATACTCATATTGGGTTGGCCGATAGTAGACACCACTATTGCTGCCTTTACTGACTTTCCATTCGAATCGAAGCTCAAAGTCATCAGGTATTTTCTGTCCAATGTAGATAAGACTGCCGCCTTTACCCTGTCTGGAAATTACACCTGACTTAATTTCCCAGTTCCCATTGTGCTTCCAGTTCGTGAGGGTATCTCCTTGACTAAGCCGCGTAAAACCCTCGGCCGTAGAGTCTGAGCGACTTGACGGTCTTTCATCTGCGCATGATTCTGACCAGCACCAACTGGAAAAGAAGCACGCCATCGATACGAGGACCATCCTGAAAAGTTGGACTGCTTTGATTTTCAGATTTGGGCTCGAATGCAAAATCATAGTTGCATAAATCTCTCTAGGCATAGTTACATGATTCTTTCTGCGTGGCAAAACAACACCGTCGTTGAACAAATGTTGGTGAGAACAATTTCTTACTAGAGCATATTCGCTTTTGTCTTAGACGCGTTTATGTCCATTTTCTCTACTTCAATATCAAGGATACCTCAACCACCAAACTCTAAATTGCAACCCGTAATCAGCCTCGGAAAACTCTTTTGTTTTTCAAAAAACATTCAGAACAAGACGCATCGAATTCACCTATAATTTCATATAACTTGTAAGGCATACACGCTTCTCAATGATCCAAACAGATATTCTTCGGCTGTCGATCGAAAGACGTAGAGCAATCACTACCAAAGAATCTATGGTTACCGAATCAACAAAAGAAATTCCTGTTCTTATCCTGAATGGGTTCCTTGGGTCTGGCAAAACAACACTTCTAACTAGTCTGATTGTTCAGGCTCACAAGCGACAGATCTCTCTTGGTGTCGTTGTCAATGATATGAGCAAGCTCGATGTCGACGGTCTACTAGTTGCTCAGACAGAATTTTTTGAACAAAACGACACTAATTTTCAGTCAATTTATTCCTGTGTATTAAGTAGCAGAGCAGGAATTGAAAAACTCAATGATTCACTGAATGAGATGACTCAGGAAAATCCGCCGGAATTGCTTGTGATTGAGACTTCAGGAAGTTGTCACCCCATGCCTCTTGTTGAATTTTTCAGTACACATTCGCAATTTAAACTCACTGGCGTACTGACACTTGTCGACAGTGCAATGATTGACCAAGACTACGACTGCGGGAAACAGCTCATTCCTACCTTGCAACGCAACTTACAGAATGGGCAACGAGACACAACGAATTTACTGGTGGAACAAATCATGTTCTGCAGCCACCTCTTGCTAACAAAAGCTGACCGTATTGCAAAAGACAAAATCAAAGACATTGCAAAGTCTATTCATGAGATAAACCCCTTTGTTTCTATTCTTTCTGTGCCGTGGGGAAACCTGCCTATCGATGATGTCCTTGCTATGCAGGAATACGATTACCATCGGGTTAGACAACTTATAAGCGAATTGAAACCACATCTTGCCGCAGAAGATCAAGATGATCAGCCGTACAACCTTGTTGCACGAGTCATTAAAGATGACCGTCCTTTTCACCCGCAACGTTTATGGGATACCTGCCAACAATATCTCGGTCAGCAAATCTACCGAAGCAAGGGTTTCTTTTACCTCCCAAACCGGGACAAATTATCACTCCTATGGAACCAGGCAGCTGGCGGCATCAATCTTGAGGTAATCGGTTCCTGGCGTGCGGGAATCCTCGAAGATAAAGACAACGGCTTGGATGAAATAGAGATTGAGGGTCTTAAAAAAAGACTAGAAAATGAGACTGGTCGTTTTGGTGACCGTCGCTGCCATTTGACCGTTATCGGTGATAAAAACCAGGTTGACTGGTTTACCGATTCGCTTAAGCAATGCTTTCTCACGGACAATGAAATTGCTCACTGGCAATCTGGTGGAGAATTTCCTGACCCGTGGCCAGATAATTATGTCACGAGAGAACATTAAACCATGCTAATCCTTTTTGCATGGCAGCTACATCTTGAGACAGAACTTTCACCAAAGTTTGTCCCAGAATTTATTGGCAACACTAAATGATAATTCATGCCAGGCATCAGCAAATTGTTCAGCTGGTATAACGATTCGCTTACCATTGTCCCATCGACTCAGTGTCTGTTGGCGGTAGGTGACTCCTAATCGGCTGGTCACATCAGCTTCGTAGCTGTAAATCCAGTTAATCAAGTCCACGGTCATTCCAGCACAAACCTTCTGCTCTGATTCGACTGGTGAATGGAGAGCAGGCAAATCCTCATCGGACCACGGTGGCCGATCAAGTGTGGCGGACTTCGTATATTTCGGTTGAAATTCATATCGCGGCACAAAGATACCACCATGTGCAGAATCTCCAAAGAAAACGCCGAATCCACGAAGTACAACAGATTGACCACGCGGAAGCTCAAGAGAATAAACGCTTGGACAATCCTTGCGATTATCTGGAGGTTCTATCCTGTTGAATCCAATCTCTATCAGCCAATTTCCTTCTGGCCGCATAATATCACAGCCCCAGCACCATATTTGTTGGCTGAGCAACGTCACCGCATACTTGAAGAGTTGGGACCGTGTGGACAACTCATTAAGTGGCTGGGATGTCGCAGACATCTCAATCATTCTCACGAGGCAGAACTGCTACAACATTCGCTACCAACCACGACGAAGCCGCGCATAACTGCAACCAGTCACCACTCGAACTAATTCCGTAAGTGAAAACACTTGCAATCCAACAAAGGCTGGCAATTGTTTGCCCAAGCCACTCAACGCACAACATACGAATGAACCAAGCTGGGAGTCTTGATGCGGTATCATCTTTCATTACCGATGTTGTCGTTTCTGAACTATTAATTAGCACCTGGGTCATCGGCTCAACAACTTCTCCTTCATTTCCAATCAGCACGTCTCACACTCCTCACCGCAGCAAGAAAGATCATCAAGGTACATGCCCCATTGCCGATAGGACTCTAGTTCTTCTGCAGGAAGCCCAAGCGATGTCGCAATGGCTTTCGCAACGACTGCAAAACGTTGTCGGTACTTGTAAATAAAGCAAAAAACATGATTGTCATGACGAACCGTTGGGCCACATAAAAATACTCCTGGCACACTGGTCGATTCGTCATTCTCACTGAGAAGGGGAAGACCGTCTTCACGATGCTCAAAAAGATGTGCCACAAGCTTGTGGCTTCCTTCAAACCCACCGGCTAGAAGTGGTTGGGTAGGCGTTTGAAACCTTCTTCCATCTTTCGTCTCGACTTCATAACCTCCATCAATTTGAGATACTGCCATCACTGATGTATTCGGGAACAGCTCCACATACTCTTTAAACCACTCTTGACGTATTCTTTCCTGTGAATACGTCGACAAGGCAATGCTCGGATCAGAACTCTCGTCTTTCCATGGGCAGCCTCTGTCAAAAAGACGAATCCGTTTTTCGTGATACGATAAATGATAAGCCGCATCGACACCGCTTTCATAGCCACCGATCACAATGAAATCATCCCCCTGAAGACTTTCGTAGCTAGGAATTGTGGCTGTATGCCGGCAAAGTTCACTACCACGAAAAGCGTGTAGACGAGGATACTGAAACTCACCGGCAGCCCAAATAACATGCTTCGCTCGGAGTGTTTCATCGGCTGTCTCGATATTAAATTCGGCTTCAACTTTCGTGACCTGTTTTACATCGACGTGCTCACGAACCGGGATCTCGAAATGCTGTACAATTCCCTGTAAGTGGGCTGCATACTCCGCGCCGGTAGGATGCTCAACCTCAAGGCTAAACGCTGGTGATACACCAATTGCAATTGAGTTCAGATCAAGCATCCCAATTGAATTGCTGGGAAATGATGGAGTGATAAATCGAGTCTCAGCAGGCCATGCAGTAAACGACGCTCCTACAACATCGCGCTCAAGCACAACAAAATTTTCAATTCCTGCATGACGGAGAACGATTGAAACACCTATACCAGCAGGCCCACCACCAACGACTACAACGTCATAAACCTTGGCATTTCTTCCAAAATTCATTGGGTGGTTTCCTCTGTTTCTAGCTCAATTGGCGGCAAAGGATCTTCGAACTCTGCCCATACACTTCCGCCCTGAGAAAACTCCGTATCTGTCAGTAAACAGCTATCGAGAATTTCCTCTATGCGCTGCTGGTCCAGCCCTTGGCCAATAAAAACCAGTTCCTGATGACGGTCCCCGTGTTCGCCAGAAAAATTCGAGTGAATTTCTGAAACTGTTTCCTCATCGTCTGGCCATTCATCAGCCGGAGCAGCTGCCCACCAGAATCCAGCCGGGTTCATCCGAACCGAGCAGCCTGCCTGAGACCAGTCATACGCGAAGTCATTACGAGACGCGATCCACATCAACCCTTTGCTACGAATTACGCCACAGAACAAACCATCTTCGAGCCCACCATCTAGAACATCCATCAACCGCTTGGGGTGAAAAGGGCGATCACGCTTATAAACAAAACTGGAGATGCCATACTCCTCTGTCTCTGTTTGCTCTTGTCCTCGTGGCACCACAAGCCACTTTGGCATTCCTTCTGCTTCAGCCAACTGAAAAAGACCCGTACCTAAGATTGCCGACAATGGAACCCTACTTTCGGTTGAATACACTATCTCTGCTGTTGGGTTCAGTCGACGAATAATCTGGTCGAGCTGTTCAAGTTCATAAGGTGAAATCAGATCTGTTTTATTTATGACAATGACATTAGCAAACTCAACCTGATCAACTAATAAATCCACAATGTTACGATCGTCATCATTATCAAGGCCCATATTTCGGTCCGTCAGATCATCCCATGAGCCAAAATCTTTCATGAAGTTCCCGGCATCGACAACAGTTACCATCGTGTCGAGTTCTGCAAGGTCTGAAAGACTATTGCCTTCTTCATCTTCAAACGTGAATGTCTCTGCGACAGGCAACGGCTCACTAATCCCGGTAGACTCAATGAGTAGATAGTCAAATTTGTTAGCTCGGGCTAATCGAGCCACTTCAACAAGCAGATCTTCTCGCAGAGTGCAACAGATGCAACCATTCGTCATCTCCACAAGTTGCTCTTCTGTGCGAGACAAATTAGCACCGCCATCACGGATCAGTGAGGCGTCAATGTTTACCTCGCTCATGTCATTCACAATGACTGCAACCCGAAGACCTTCACGATTAGCAAGAATGTGATTAAGAAGGGTCGTTTTTCCTGCGCCTAAAAAACCACTCAGCACGGTGACTGGCATTCGGCTCGGTGTGTTTGATGAATGAATTTGTTTCATTGTGAACTCCATCAGATAAATGCTGCCGATAAATACATGACATACCGCCTGAAATTGATTTACATACGAGCGGTGCTCTAGCGGCCGAAACCAAATAACCTTGAGTTTCTTATCACATACTTGTTACACTTGCAACTGAGTTGCATTTGACCCACCTTGTGGTTATGAATTTTGCTCACATATTTGTAGGAATCAGGTATTTACAGATAGATTTGACATCATGACAGTGCGCATCGTGGCTCTGATCGACATATTAAAGATGTCTTTGGATAACGGTTGCAAAGCTCAATAGGCTCATTATTTTTTTACAATCCAATGAATAAAAAAGCGAAAAGCCAAGAATGGGCTCGAGAAAGAATCCGCTCTGCAGGATTACGAGCAACGCCTGCGCGAATAGCCACGCTGAAATTACTTCAAAATTCTGAATCTCCTCTGACTCACGCAGAGGTTTCCGATGCACTACACAACCTTGAAATTGATAAAGCGACTGTTTTCCGTAATTTGAATGATCTGGTCAGTAAAAAAGTACTTCGCCGCTCAACGCTCGGTGATAATGTTTGGCGATTTGAAGTCATTCAAGACACCCATGAACATGATTCACACCCACATTTTGTTTGTATCGATTGTGGGGCAGTGACATGTATGCAAGGTGTGGTGCTGAAGCAAAAGACTTCTCTAGCAAACCCACTACTTAAACAAGTCACAGAGATCCTTCTAAGGGGCCAATGTGAAGAATGCGCTTAAAGGCTTGCATATCTCCTGTTCCCATCTTCCTCTAGTCTGCTTCTTTTCACGTTATAGTTCACAATGCTGTGATGAGATTACCAGGCGGGGCAACAGTTTTACCATTCTGTAATATGACGGCGTGTTTTTGCGAAGTAACGAATTGAATCTGAATATTTGTCGAGTATTTCTACTGCCTTACATTTAATATCAATCAGTTCAGCCTCATGATCTTTTTCTTGATCATTTATTTCATTCAGTTTCTTCAGTGCATAATGGTAATCAAACGAAGCAACAAATATTTCATGGTCATTCATATACTGCTCCCTTTTTTATTACAACAACACAACGTTTCAAAATTTTGAACCATTAAAATTATCTCTTAAATCTTGTTTCCCGCCATAACGATTAAAGAAACTATTGAATACCTTTGGGGATCAGGACAGTGTCGATTGCATGAATGATTCCATCAGAACACCGAATATCGCTTTCGATAATGACTGCGTTATTCACTCGAATATTTCCTGAATCACTGCTTACTCGCAATTTACCTCCTCGAACCATGTTTAGATTTTTTTCAACCTGAGACTGTTTCATATCGAAAGATCCTGCTGCCACATGATAGGCGAGTAGCGTCACTAATTTCTCACGATTCTCTGGTTCGAAAAGTTCATCGAGCATGCCTTCGGGAAGTTTTTCGAATGCATCGTCCGTTGGTATAAACAGCGTGAGCGGATTATCCCACTGGAAGAAAACGGTTAGATTTGCTGTATCCAGTGCTTTCTTAAAAATATTGAATCTCCCATCACGAACCGCTGTTGCGATGAGATCTTGTGACTGAGAAGAAATATCTTTTTCAGAACTCTGTCTTTTGCCTTGCCCTTTGCCGTAGGTTCGAATCCACTCAACCTCCAAATCAAACGGCCCTGGTTTTTTATCCGCTAGCAAAATAGACACTCGCTGGATGACCTTGGTATCGAGCACTGCATCAGGAAACTGCCGGCCTCTCCAACTGCCAGTAAAACTTGAGAACGGAATCTTCACTTGTATCCACTTATTCTTTTCTGT
>MDSW01052572.1_pt1 | contig 10647 bp, 8 predicted proteins | sample 811171 | NCBI WGS metagenome assembly MDSW01 (sample SAMN05326641, study PRJNA326480) | marine metagenome | isolation source: seawater | place: Atlantic Ocean: North West | collected 2012 | reverse complement strand
TTTGGACATTGCTAGATTAATTGCTCTGTTCCAATTATCGGGTTGGAGTTTAGATAATTTAACAGTCGATATAGTCCCCTTGTTTGAAACTATCGATGACCTAAAGAGCGCTGGCGCCAATCTGGGAGTGCTCTATAGCGTGCCAGAATATCGGGCTCACTTAGCAAGGCGTGGGAATAAACAAACGGTCATGCTGGGTTTCTCAGATGGGACAAAAGATGGTGGTTATTTGATGGCTAACTGGGCTATTTATGCAGCCAAAGAGTCTTTAACTAAAGTTTCTAGGTCGCACAATATTGAAGTATGTTTCTTCGATGGTCGAGGAGGTCCTCCTGCGCGCGGAGGAGGTAGTACTTACAAGTTTTATGCTGCGCTAGGCAAGAGTATTGAATCTAACCAAATTCAATTAACGGTGCAGGGCCAGACAATTAGTTCCTATTATGGAACAAAAATTGGTGCTACCCACAACCTAAGGCAGCTGTTGGCGGCTGGGCTAGAAAATAATCTGTATGATAGACCACAGAGAGAGTTCACTGTTGAGCAGAGAATGCTGATGTCAGAGCTTGCTGAGCATAGCCATAAAAAGTACGTGGATTTCAAATCTCATCCGCTTTTTCTGCCATATCTCGAACAGATGAGCACTCTCAACTACTATGGCCAATCTAATATTGGGAGTCGCCCAACAAAGCGCGGATCTAGACAAGAATTACGATTTGAAGATCTGCGAGCTATTCCTTTTGTCGGTGCTTGGGGTCAGTTAAAGCAGAATGTTCCTGGATATTTTGGTTTAGGTACAGCGCTGAAAGCTCTAGAAGAGCAGGGCAGGTTAGAAGAGTGTCGCGCACTCTATCAAGAGTCAGGTTTTTTTCGTGCCCTTGTTGGAAATAGTATGCAGAGTATGAGTAAAGCTAATTTTCCTCTGACTGAGTACATGAAGAGCGATGGGAAATTCGGAGTATTTTGGCAACTCATTTACGATGAGTATTCCCTGAGTATGGAGATGGCCTTAAAAGTATCAGGTCAAACAGTTTTGCTGGAAGACCATCCTGGTAGCCGTTACAGCATCGGTTTACGCCAAAGAGTGGTACTACCACTTCTGATTATCCAGCAATTTGCATTGATGAGAATCAATGAATTAAATGACAGTGATTCAATTCATGATGAGCAAATTGAGATATATGAGAATATGATAATAAGAAGCCTCTTTGGTAATATTAATGCTTCTAGAAATTCGGCTTGATGGCTATTTAGCCAAACCTTGCATTTTATAGTTTTGTGCTCGGTATCCAAATATCTGCATAAGATTCCGCTTTAAACAGATCTTGTTCTATGGTTGATTCAGATCGGCCAAGCTTATCCAGAGCCTGGTTGGTTCCCCACAAACCCCAGATATTATGCGGATGCTCGATTAAATCTAGTTCGTATTGTTCTAAAGCCTTATCGAAGACACCTAACTCCATATAGGCAGCACCTAGCCAATGTCGGGGTGAGAAAGGCAGAGGCTCAGGTTCGTCATAGTTAAGGTTTTCATAATAGTCCGTAGCGCGTTTAAATGACTCTGCCGCTGCCTCCACTTTTCCCTCGCTCCAAGCTATTTCACCCTCTAGAATTCCAGCCATAGTCCCTACAATATCTTTGCCCGCATGAAATCTGAACCTTGCTGCGGTAGTGTTTGTTAGTTCCCACAAGGCATTAGATATGGATTTGGCCTTCTCCATGTTGCCTAACTTTAGTGCTGCATAACCTTGAGAGAAATCATACATACTTATATTTATCTCACCATTAGGTTTGTCTCTAACTTTTAATACCTCGTCGAATCGACCAAATCTAATTAGAGCAAGCGTATGCATAGCCGTATTACGATTCAATTTCGCTAAATCTTTAGCAGCTTGGATTGCCACAGCACTTTCTCCACCCATACTGGCAGCGTAATAGAGCATCGTGAGGTTGTGTGTGGGATAGATCGCGAAGCCTTTGCCTATTGCAGCTTTCTGGTCTGAATGCCAGGCAATAGTATTAGCTCTAACGGCTTCATGCCAAAGACCCATCTCATTCCATGTATGACTTGGCATATGGTTGATATGGCTCGCACCTGGAATAGTTTTACCTAAAAATTTGGCACACGGTGCTGCGATTTCGGGGGTTGGTGTTGATTCTGTTGCATGAATCAGGAGATGGCAGGCACCGGGATGTCTAATGTCTTTTTCGAGAACTGAAAGGAAAATGTTATGTATTCGAATCACATTGGGATTTTCTAAAGATCGATAACCTCTCCGTTCTTCCAGTAGGAAAAGTGCATCCCCATAAAGTGTAGCCAGATCTAAATCATCAGGATACTTTTTGGCGAGTTCTCCCATTGCGTCTGCATAATCTTTATCTTGGAGTCGCCTATTCGCAGGATCAAAATTTTCAATGTAGCGCACTTCTAATGCGCGAATCATGTCAGCCTCTTTTTCGTTGGCCGAATCAATACGGAGCAGCGCTTGTTTTAGAGCGAAATAAGCTCGGGGTGCTTGGGCCGAAGTCATGGCGCCATTTAAATATGATCCCCAAGCCCAAGATTCTCCCCACCAACAAACTGCGCAATCTGGATCTGCAAGGTGTGAGGCTTGAAATGACCGTACTGCATCCTCTTTGGCAAAAGAATACATTAACTGAAAGCCTTGATTAAAATAGGCCTGAGCTAAATCATTTTCTGATGAAATAGGGAAAAAGAAATCCCCCATTGCGTCTGGGAACAATTCCATTGGTTCATTAAAAGAGTCAGGGTAGGCTAATTCTTGTGCATTACTCAGGCCGATTAGGCCTGCATATAGTGTAAGAATAATAAAGACGTATTTCATTTCAAAATCCAAACAAAGAGTAAAACAAAATTCTTAAGTGGTCGGTGATTCTGCAAAAGTGAAAATTTCTTTTATTGCAAGGTAAATTGCACAGGAGCATTTGGGCCTAAAGGAATACCAAGTACTACCCATACTATTGTCAATATTATTCCTGATCCCAAAAGTAGCATAGAATAGGGCAGCATTGTTGCAGCCAAACTGCCGAGACCGAATTCTTTTTGCCAGCGTTGGCAGAAAACAAGAATTAATGGAAAGTATGGCATCAAAGGAGTAATGATATTGGTAGCCCCGTCGCCCACCCTGTAGGCTGCCGTGCTCATTTCAGGACTTATCCCGATCAGCATTAACATTGGCACTAGAACTGGTGCTAATAATGCCCATTTCGCGCTAGCAGAGCCTAAAAACAAATTAATAATTGCGCCAAACAATATGATAAATGCGAGCAGAATAGAATCAGGGAGATTTGATCCTTCTAGAATTGCTGCTCCATTGATTGCGAAGATTAATCCAAGGTTAGACCAGTTAAACATTGCAACAAAATGCGCTGCTGTGAAAGCAAGCACTAAGTAGTAGGCAAGATCTCCCATAGCTTCACTCATCATGCGGACGATATCTCGATGATTTTTAACGCTGCCTGAAGCGCTGCCATATGCCCAGCCGGCGGCCAAAAAGAGAACAAAGAAACCGGCTACTAATGATTGTAAAAAAGGGTTAAAACGCGCTACTCCTGTGGCAGTATCTTCAATTAAAGGTGTACCGGGTGCTATGCAGAGAATAACCCAAAATGAAATTACACCTAAACAAGCAAACCCTGCCCTACGCAGTCCTCTAAGTTCATGACTATCTAGTTGCGAGTTGGGCGCTTTGACCATTCCTGCAGTCGTGCTCTCAGCTTCTCCGGGTGCTATTGGGTTAAGTCGTGGTTCGATAATTTTATCTGTGACAAACCAAATCACTGGTAGAAAGACAAAGGTCATAGCACTGATAAAATACCAATTACCTACCATGTTTGCGTTCCAGGTCGGATCTAGAGTTTCAGCTGCTGCCTCAGTAATGCCGAATAATAAAGGCTCTAATTGCCCGGGGATTAGGTTTGCCGAAAAACCACCAGAGACTCCAGCAAAAGCTGCCGCAATCCCAGCAATAGGGTGTCTGCCGGCGGCTGCGAAAACAACACCCGCAAGCGGAATCAAAACCACATAGGCTGCATCAGCAGCAAGGTTACCTAACATACCGATCAAGGCAACAGCTGGTGTAAGCATAGATTGTGGCGCTTTAGACATCGCACCGCTCATAGCTACGGCAAATAGCCCTGACCGTTCCGCAACCCCTGCACCGAGCATCACTACTAGAACGTAACCCAGGGGATGAAAGTTAGTGAAAGTCGAAGGCATTTCGACTAATAAGCGCTGTATGTTTGATGCTGACAGCAAGCTCTCAGCGTTAATGACAAGCGCGTTTCCTGCAGCATCAATTAAAGTTGGATGAGGCGCAGATAAGCCTATTAAGGCGGCAATAACGCTTATTGCTATTACAGCTGCAATACACCATAGGAATATGAACACAGGATCGGGGAGCTTGTTCCCAGACCTTTCTATCCAGGCGAGAATACCTTTTGTCTCATTAGCATGCTCTTGGGTTACATCAGTCATTTTGAACTCTAGCTTTATTAATTAATCTAAATTAAAAAGTCGACCGCTTTTAGCGGAGTAAACGGAAAAATTCGCGCAGATCATTTAGGTAGAGCTCTGGCTGTTCTAAGGCGGCAAAATGTCCTCCTTCTTCCATGACGGTCCAGTGTCTCAGGTCATATGAAGCCTCTGCCCATGATCTAGGAGTTATGAATATTTCAGCTGGGAAAATAGCGGCACCCGTAGGTACATTTATGAACTCCATCGGTTTTATCGCTGGCGTATTTCGATTTTCTAAATAGATGCGCGTTGATGAAGTAATAGTATTGGTAAACCAATAGATAGCAATATTGGTAAGCAATTCGTCTTTGGTAAAATGATTGTCAAGATACCCATCAGCGCCTTGTGGCATATCAGTCCAGCCGTGAAATTTTTCAACGATCCATGCAGCAACCCCTGCAGGTGAATCATTCAATCCATAGCCCAAAGTTTGTGGTTTTGTACCTTGAATTTGTTGGTAAGCAACTTCATTCTGCATATAATCCTGTCTTGATGTACGCGCTTCATTTTCCTCCTCGGTTACGTTTGCCCTTTGCTCAGTGTCGGAAGGAGGGCCGGCTAACATCATATTGGAATGGAGGCCAATGAGCCGATCAGGATAATGGTTGGCAAGATGTCGATTTATGATTGCCCCCCAATCGCCTCCAGCAATAGCGTAGCGCTCATATCCTATCTTCTCCATTAGCTCAGCTAGCAGAAGCGCAATCCGCTCAGGTGAGTACCCAGTTTCATCAGGAATACCAGAAAAGCCAAAACCAGGTAGTGAGGGCGCTATGATATGAAAAGAATCAGAAATGTCCCCACCATACGCTAGCGGGTCAGTTAAGGGTCCGATAATTTTGCTGAATTCGGACACAGAACCTGGCCAACCGTGAACAACCATTAATGGTATAGCATCAGGATTGCTCGAGCGCTGGTGAATGAAATGCATATTTAAATCATCAACTACCGTTTTGAACTGATCGAACTGATTTAATTGTCTTTCTTGTTCGCGCCAATCAAATCCATCTTGCCAATAACCAATTAATTCACGCATATAGTTGAGATCGGTGCCATATTCCCAGGAAATATTATTCAACTGGTCGGGTAATCGTGTAAGGGATAATCTAAGCTGTAGGTCTTCAAGATCCTCATCGGAAATAGAAATTTGAAATGGAGTAATACTATTATTTGCGAGGGAGTCTGCTTGGCTGTTCATTGTCGAAGTTATTGCATCTCTATTATTTATAAATTGTTGACTTAAGTCTAAGGGATCGCCGGTTACTGATGATGCGTAGTAAAATGCAAGAAAAGATACCGTTGATGTAGCGATTAATCGCTGAAAATTTGGAGTAATTGATATCATGAATGCCTCAAGAAGATTGAATACCGTTTGACAGGATAGAATAAAGCAGCTGAGAAAAAATCAAAACGTTAAGAGGTCCTTATTCGATTCGCCAGTCTGCGCTACAATAGCTCTGGGCTACGGGTTTTAGCTAATTTTCAGCATCATGCATTAATCAAATAGATCTATCAATTCAATCAATCATCTTGGAAATAAAGGATAGGAAAGTTTTTATGCTATTTGAATTAAGTAATAAGCTAGTTGAATTGCCAACAAAGGAAAATGCCGCACCCGACAGGCCGGAGCCGCCAAAATTTAGGATGCAGCATTTCGTTTCAGCTAATCCCATAGCTGAGCCTTTTCCTGAGCATCTATCCAAAGCTATTTTTGGTATGGGCTGTTTTTGGGGCGCAGAGCGCTTATTTTGGCAACTCCCTGGTGTTTACAGCACGGCTGCGGGCTATGCCGGCGGTATTACCGTGAACCCGAGCTATGAAGATGTATGCTCGGGTATGAGTGGCCATACGGAGGTGGTTCTTGTTGTTTTTGATCGAGAGCAGATTAATTTTGAGGATTTGCTTACTATATTTTGGGAATCCCATGACCCGACTCAGGGTATGCGGCAAGGTAACGACAAGGGAACGCAATATAGGTCTGCCATTTATACGACTAGCTCCGAACAACAAATAGCCGCTTTAAATAGTAGCCAGAATTTTCAAAAGGCTTTATCCATTAAATCTTACCCTAGTATTACGACAGAAATCAGTAATATAGATATATTTTATTATGCTGAAGATTATCATCAGCAATACCTTGCTAAAAACCCAAATGGTTATTGTGGCTTAGCGGGCACTGGTGCCTGTTATAAAACTGAGTAATTTTCGATGTTGTCGAAAAATTAAACTTTAGTAGCGAAATTAAAGCATTGTCAAAAACGCAAAATCCTAAAATAGACCCTCTGGCTATAGCAATTTCTTCTCGTGCTTTGTTCGATATGTCTGAAAGCCACCGGGTTTACGAAGAAGAAGGATTGGACGCCTATCAGAAATACCAAATCGCTCACGAAGAAGAGCCTTTGGAACCTGGGGTCGCCTTCCCGTTGGTTCAAAAGTTACTGAATTTGAACAAGTTGCTAGATGAGTCTCCGGTGCGGGTTATTTTGCTCTCTAGAAATTCTGCAGATACTGGTTTGAGGGTTTTTAATTCAATCAAGCATTACAGTCTTGATATTACCCGAGCCGCATTTTGTGGCGGAGACAGTCCCTATCGCTACATAGCTGCCTTTAACAGTCATTTATTTCTATCGTCTGATGGCGCCGATGTGCGTCAGGCACTGGAACTCGGAGTGGCAGCAGCCACGATTTTACCGTCTAAGAAATCTTCTGCGCCACAAGAGATTGTGAAAATAGCCTTCGACGGTGATGCGGTTCTTTTTTCAGATGATTCAGAAAAAATATTTAAAACCAAAGGTTTAGAAGCATTTACTAAGAATGAGCTTGAATCTGCAAATGATCCTTTAAGTGGGGGTCCTTTCAAACCTTTTTTGGCCGCGGTGCAGCAGATTCAAAGTGTTTTTGCGGCTGGAGAGGTGCCTATTCGAACGTGCCTGGTCACTGCGCGTGCTGCTCCCGCTCATGAGCGCGTCGTAAGAACCCTAAGGGCGTGGAATATTCGTATCGATGAGTCATTGTTTTTAGGCGGTCTGGACAAGGGGCAATTTCTTAAGGCTTTTGACGCCGATGTGTTTTTTGACGATCAACAGGGCCATTGTGAATCAGCTAGAAACCATGTGGCAACAGGACACGTTCCTCATGGTGTTGCAAACGAATGAATATCTCAATTAGATACAATGTCCCTATTAAATAAAGCTGTAATAAATACCTAGTCCTAGTAGAAGTACAACTAATATTTGCTGTAAAACTTTGTCAGGCACTTGATTGCTGGCTTTGGAGCCTAAGTGAATAGCAGGCAGAGAGCCTATTAATAAGCTTACCAGCAGCATTAAATCAACATACCCACTGCTCAAGTAGCCTAGCCCGGCAATAAAGGTTAAAGGCACTGCATGGGCGATGTCGGTTCCTATGATCTTAGCTGCTGAAGTTTGGGAGTAAATGGTCATCAATATCGCAGCACCAAAAGCTCCAGCCCCAACCGAGGAAAGAGTAACGCAGGCTCCCAAGAGTAACCCCATCAAAAAAGTAACGGTGCTGCGGCTCCGATGAATAGTATGCATGAAAAATTCTGGCTTCTCTTCGACTGCACTTAATCTTATTTTATCTCTAAATATCAGTATAGTGGCGGTAACTATTAACATTATTCCTAGACTAAAAGTAAGAAGACTTTCAAATTCGGGAGACTCTTGAAAACTGATGTCTAGAAAAAAGGTGTGGAGTAAAATGGAAACAGGAATGCTTCCAGCGGCTAGTAAGCCGACTATTTTCCAGTCGACATTACCTCGCCGATGGTGTGATATGGCACCGCCAGCCTTTGTTATTGCGGCATAGAGCAAGTCAGTCCCAATGGCCACAGGAGCAGGGTAGCCAAAAAGGAGCAGTAATGGGGTCATTAGGGAGCCACCACCCACTCCGGTGAGGCCAATGGCGAACCCGACGGCTGCCCCAGCCAAAATATATAGCAAAAAGTCCATGTTGATCTACATTGGTTAAAAACAGTTAATCGAGATAATCGAATTGATAAAAACTAGAGCTTATTATCTCTTCTGAAGAGGGCTATTTTGCCATAATTTTACAGCCAGATAGAGTGCCGACTGAGTTTATAGTAGTTCAATCAGCTAACTGTCCGCCGTGTTGTCACGGTGTAGCCCACATTCTTTTATGGTTGCTTCTTCCCACCACCATCGACCTTCGCGTTCATGCTGATCAGGTCTTATAGCTTTTGTGCAGGGTTCGCAGCCGATGCTTACAAATCCTCTATCGTGGAGCTTGTTATAAGGAACATTTAATCGTCTGATAGTTTTCCAAACCTTTGCAGAACTCCAATTCGCCAGCGGGTTGATTTTAATTACTTGTTGCTCGGAAGAAGAGAAAATTTGGTCAATTTCGATTATTGGAACTGCGGCGCGAGCAGGGCTTTGGTCTCTTCGTTGTCCTGTAACCCAGGCATCTAAATGTTTGAGTTTTTTGCGGAGAGGTTCGACTTTTCGGATGTTACAGCATTCTTCATGACCGTCTTTATAAAAACTATATAAACCTTTGTTATTTATAAGTATATTTACCTTTTCTTGGTTTGGAAGTAAGGCTTCAATTGATCTGCCATAATGATTTTTGACTTCCTCTATAAAACGAGAGGTTTCAGGGTGAAGCCGTCCTGTATCGAGGGTAAATATTTCAGGGGGTTTAGTCTGATTTTGCGTGAATTCAATTAACAATACGTCTTCTGCGCCGCTAAATGAAATAGCTGTGTTGGGAAGTAAAGCGACTAACTGGTTAAGTATCTCTTTCGGATCGGCATCCTGCAGTTGGTCATTCAATTCGATAATTTCTAATTGATCTAGCATGGTAGGGGCTGCCTATCGGTTAACGGAAGAATGAATCTAGTGCCAGGCAACCTTAGAACGGGGAGGGCATTTTCAACTATTTTTGGTATTGGGTAAAGCTGTGGGTCATCAGCGGCTTAGCTTCTATCATCGAGTCCCCCCCCGGTATGTGTTATGTAAAAGAACAATAAAACCTTCTATTTAAAATATCTAAATGAAGCTATGAACCAATCCAAGTGAGCTTTTTTATCTCATAATGAGACTTCTTCTTGTTGCACTATTTCAGCGCTACCAGGGGTCAGTGTGATCTGATAAATTGGCGTTTTCTTTTATGCCCAAAGGCTCATTTAGAGGAGCAGTAAAAACAATGGAGCTAGCTTGTCTTGATTTAGAAGGTGTACTAATTCCAGAAATCTGGATTGGATTCGCCGAGAAAACTGGGATCGATTCTCTCCGAGCCACTACCCGTGATATTCCTGATTATGACGAGCTTATGCAGCAGCGATTGAGGATTCTTAAGGAGCATCGGCTCGGTCTCCCAGACATTCAAGAAGTGATTGCAACCATGGCGCCTTTGGAAGGAGCTCTAGACTTCGTAGAGTGGGTGAAAGAGCGCTTTCAGTTAATCATATTATCAGATACTTTTTATGAGTTTTCACAGCCATTAATGCGTCAGCTAAACTTTCCCACATTGTTCTGCCATCGATTGGTTGCAGATGAGAGCGGAACGATCGTTGATTACAAGTTGCGGCAAAAGGATCCCAAAAGGCAATGTGTCATAGCGTTTCATGGTCTTAACTTTCGAGTAATTGCTGCTGGGGACTCATATAACGATACAACGATGCTCTCGGAAGCTGATGCTGGTATTCTGTTTCGGGCTCCAGACAATGTAGTTTCAGAATTTCCACAATTTCCATCGGTTAGTAGCTATGACGAGTTGCGCTTGGAATTTATCAAGGCGAGCAATCGAGGATTAATTTTATAGGGAGCTGGAGTAAGTGGAGAGGGGCGGTCGAGAAGTTATTTAGTAAAGTTGTTGTTAAATAGGGTCGCTGAGTAATAAAGAACCTTCTCTGAGCATGTCTAGTGCAACATAGATTAGTTCATCATTATTATTTAAAGTCAAAAATATTTCTTTGAATGAGTATTTTAGATTACATATTGTAGATACAACATTAAGATTGGAAGGTGACAATACGTAAACACGGCCATCCACAAAAAAGAGTAAAGCCTGCTCTTGCGGCAGATTGGCATAAGCCATGCGCGAAGCAGAGTTAATCTCCATTAGGGTCC
>MDSW01070594.1_pt1 | contig 10648 bp, 8 predicted proteins | sample 811171 | NCBI WGS metagenome assembly MDSW01 (sample SAMN05326641, study PRJNA326480) | marine metagenome | isolation source: seawater | place: Atlantic Ocean: North West | collected 2012 | reverse complement strand
CGTGAGGGGGCGCGTCTGACGGACGCTCATACGAATTTGGAATAAAAAAATCGCAAATTAATTTGGCGTTAATTTGGTGACTTAGCGCAATTGGTCTATTGCACATACAGTACTGTACATGTAGGGTAAAATTCTTAAGTTTTTCGCACGGAAAGGGACGGAATTCCGTCCCTGAAAGAGACTAACTGTACAGTCACTTTCCAAACCTCCGACAGAAGCGACGGCTACAAAGATGGCGCCAAGGACGTTTACCTGCATTTGGTTTACAGCCAGGATTTCCGGGTCCTTACTGCAGTAGAAAGAGCTTTCTGTTAACGTGGTCAACTAGAAAACAGTTTTGAGTTAGACGACTCTTATGGCTCCTTACGTTCAGCTCGTGATTGGCCCGGCGGGCTGCGGAAAGGTAAGTAATTGATTGTCATCCAGTTCTTCGTTGGTAACACTAACCCTAAACACTTAACTTAATTGTTCTCTGAGTTAACGCCTTGACTCTTTATTTACGCCTTTCGCAGTCAACCTACTGCAACAGTATTCAACAGCACTGCCAAAGCATCGGCAGGTCCGTGCATGTAATCAATCTGGACCCAGCGGCTGAAGAGATAGCTTATCAGCTGTCTGCCGATGTCCGCGAGCTTATTTCTGTTTCGAATGTTATGGAGGAGATGAAATTAGGGCCAAATGGAGCTTTACTTTTTTGTATGGAATATCTAGAATATTGTATTGATGACTGGTTATCAGAGGTCCTCCAGGGTTACGATGATGACGAATGCGTTCTTTTTGACTGTCCAGGTCAAATAGAGCTTTACTCCAACCACTCTGCCTTCCGCAATATAGTTGAGAGTTTGCATGCGTGGGGTTGGCGTCTAGTTGCGGTTTACATGCTTGATTCTCAATTTATAACTGATGGATTCAAGTTCATTGCTGGTTGTTTGCAGTGTCAGTCGGCGATGATGAGTCTAGAGCTCCCACACGTTAATGTATTGAGTAAAGTTGATGGTTTCGTAGACAAGTCTGTGTTGGACTTATTCCTCAAACCAGAACACATGTTTTTGGCCCATAACTTGCAGGACCCTGTTTGTGGACGGTTTTCTAATCTTACGCGAGCAGTATCTGGTCTCCTAGATGACTATAGTATGGTGTTTTTTCACACACTTGACATTAGCGACGAGCAAAGTTTAGCTGACTTATTGTACACAGTGGTAGGGATGAGTGCGTGCGGCAAATAGTTTACTTTTGTGTAGTTTCAGTTTAATTACTCCACGTCTGTCCTTATTTTTATCAGAATTATGTATCCTCGATTGACTCTTTCGAGGGGATAACACTGTGCAATTCGGAGAATCAACCGATGTCAGGACTTCACGGGATGTCGAAAGCTAGTTTGATGTGGCAAGGATTCAAAGGATGTGATTCAGAATCTGCATGTTTTAATCATGCGCATTTATCTAGCCCCTGCCTCTGAAGGTATATGCAGATTTATAGTACGGAAGTAAATAAAATGTACCTTGGAAGGTACACCTTCAAGTACAATACTTGTACAGTGTATATAAAGTATTTCTGGTAGTGCGAAGGTGTTTATTACATGTAGGGCCTACCTTGTCTACGAGGTATACAGATCAAAGGTACGCTACAGCGTTGCGTTGTGTACTGGCACGCCACTTTTTGTGAAAACAAAACACTTCGAAACTGGCACGCTACCTTCTAAGGTACGTGTACTTCTGACGTCACAAGCCAAATGCCTTTGTACTCGGCAACCTGAAGTGTGGGCAGAACGGGGGCTTTTGGAAGAAGTGCTTTGGAGGTACCTCCGGAAATACGAACTATAGTCACTTCCGGAAGTATAATATTAGCTACATAGACGAGGTGCTACATATCGCAAAATCGTACGAAGGTATGAGCCCAGTCAGGCAAGGTCAGGCAAATTAATTTCGCTACCTTCTACAAGTTATGTACCAGAAATATTAAATCATTAGTATTTTTCGTGATGAACGTGATTTCGTTCTTTCGTTCGTGCCCACGAGCCGTCCCGGCGCGGATGGACCTGAAACTTTGCACAGCTATCATTAAGGATAATAGACGATAGACACCGTCGTTTGCGCGGCGGAAGATCGACGGGAAGGCCGTTTTCGAAACCCTTGCAAGTTTTTTTGAGCTTTTAATCATTTTTCTTGAGAGCACCGACCAACTGAGCCAACCCAGACTAGTCGTCTTTATTTTAGGGGCGTCCTTTAGTGGTCACCCTGATGTTTGTTCAAAGCGGCGACTACGGAGGGATCACAGGGTTGTTGGGCACTGGCCACATGGCGGAACTGTTTGAATTTGTTACTTGCCTGGATCATCGGCGAACCGAACGTATGACGGTGCAGTGTTTGCTGTCTGGTCATTCGCGCATTTGTTCCCGATGGCCGTTACGTATCATAAGTGGCAATCTCAACAACTTGGCGCGCCAGTCCCTTCAGGAATGGCGAGCCACGATAAAATTTATTTGAGAAACCGAAATAAATATTTACTTATATAAAGTTGGCTTGTGTGTATTCTGTGATCACTTTGAATGGATTCCATACATTTGCAAGGTCGCAACATACCTTCGTATGTATTACATTAAATCGCTAGGCAATATTTTTTTTTCAATGCAATTCTTCGCTCATTTTGAAATTTATTAATTGACAGAAAATTTTCGCCAGCTGAGCCTTGCACGACAAAGTGGTCGAATCTTTTTTATCATTGGTAAATCCGCACAAGCATGATCCCTCGCGTACAAAGAAAGCAAAATCGTCGCTTCTGCCTGCGGTGCACTGTACGAAGACATTTGCCAGTCGAGTCTGTTCTGTTGAAAAAGCGAGCTCGAGGTCAAACAGGTCAAGAGCTGGCGGCGGCGGTTCACTAAGTGCGGGAGGGAAAACTGACGGCTGAAGCGGGGGAAGTGGACACTCGAATTGCGGTGCGATCAGACTGAGATTTGCCTTTTCCACCATAAGTCGATTATACAGTTCAAAAGTTTCATGGACGAAGTCGGTGTCTTCCACGTAAACTGTGCCAACAAACATAACAGTGAAATCCTTTGGCTTATTATCCCCTTCCTCAAGAGAGCTTCGTGGTCGTCCAGCTAAATTTACGGTATCCTGCAAGAGAATATACTCGCCAATCTCTAGATCTTCAGCATCTAAATCATACAAATTAACTTTCGAGTCGGTGGCAAGCCACTGCATAATGAAGTCAAGAACACGCGCATTATCTTCACGGTCAAACCAATAATCAGTTGCCATCTTCCCTGAGCCCAAAACTGCTATACGTCCTTTATTTTGACCACGCGATCCGCCCCCATGCCATGTCGCACATACAGGCCTTTGCATGGGATACGCTAATTTACCGCTAGAAAGGATTGTGGCTGCCGGTTTTCGGACCACGAGCGTAGCACCGCTGGGCACGACAAAGGTTAGACCTACATCACCACTTGTGTCGCCAAAATGAAAGGTACTATCATTTGAGCCGCTTGAAATTGCGCTCCCAAGTGTCCTCTGTATCCTATCCACTTTACTCAGGATAGATCGTTTAGGCACGCCGTCAAACACGAGTGGCTCTTTGGGGTGAAAAAACGTCTGACGTGAGGTGCTGACCAGCACGTCCCCATTCGTCGATATTCCATATTCTTCGAGCAGGTAATCTATGCTCGTTCCCATTGCGGGCTGACCCCCTTCATCACACAGGAAGAGAATTGCGCCACCACCATGAATGAAATCTTTAAGGGTCTCAAGCTCGGAGAGCGAAAACTTTTCTTGTGGAGACACAAGGATATCAATACCCTCGAGTTTTTCTGCAGTAATAGGACCAGTAAGAGTGGCTAGGCGAAATGTTGCCCGCAGACGACGAAACCATCGAGCAAATCCAGACAAATTGGACTCGGGATGATATTTTTCAGACTCTGTGCAGCTAAACAAGATAGCTGGTCCCCCAGCTTGAACCTAAAAAAAGAACAGAAGGTAATCGTAAAAAAAAGATACAAGGCCATCTTGAGAAAGCATTACCTGAGGGCCGATACGCGAGTTACCGGAACTCTCGCGCATCGCGCTTGCGGAGTAAACCGGTGTCGATTACTTAAACAACTCCCGTCAATCTCGGGTGTACTGGTGTACGAGGTCGACAACTGTGTTCCGAGAGTTCTGTGGTATCCCTCTTCAGCTGTTTCACAAGAGTTTATGTTCAGTTCTACCTTCGTACGAAAGTACTTTCGAAAGTATGTTTTACCGAAGGTACGAAGATAGATACACTAGTTGTACATGTACAGTATGTTGTAAGTCGTACGTGTACACGTAGTGTTTCTATCTTCAGGTACAGTACTGAGCATATCTACACGTGTACATACAATAAATTACGAAAGTACGTTAGTACGAAAGTACCTTCGAAGATATGATATGTACGTGTACACGTAGGTAATAAATACGAAGGTAGTTTATTGATAAGTTGTTATGGATAGGGCAGTGATAGGGCTAGCTAGCTAGCTGCCTAGCTAGCTACCTTCGTACGAAAGTACCTTCGTAGTCTATTTCAATATCATACGAAGGTACAGTACGTGTCAGTACAGTGCAACTATTTTATCGATAGATTTAAAAAAAAATGACTGTACTCGTACAGAAGTTGTTAGAAAGAATACAATAATATGGAATATGTTGATAATAAGTTGTTACGAAGGTACTGTATAAGTTTACCTAACAACTTGAGGGCTATCAACTTATAAATAATAGCCCTACACGTACACGTACAGTATGAATATTTATCTATCTATCCTAGAAAATACCTTCGAAGGTACGAAGGTACCTTCGTAATTATCTTGTACTGTACGTACGTACCTTCGAAGGTAGCTAGTTCCGTACGTAGAATACGTACGGAACGAAGTACTTTCGTATGATGTATGAAAGTTGTTATTATAAATAAGTTGTTACAACGAACTTACTAGCCCTATCTAGCTAGCTACCATTAAGGTACAGTATCATATCAAAAAAAAATCGTTCGTTTTATAACAACATATCTATGAATGAAGGTATAATAAGTAGTACTGTACCTTCGAAGGTACAACTTGATACTTATAACGAACTTACATATTTATGTTAAAAAAATAAGTTGTTTATACAGTAAGTTACAATAAAATAAAAGTTGCTTGAAATAATTGGGGCTAGTGTAATAATAATAACAATTGCCGTGATTATATTATGATATGTGAACACGTACAATGAACAACTTACAGTATATATAAATAAATAAATAAAAATAAAAGAATAATATAAACAACTTTTATCATCGACTATGTATTAGAGTAATGGAATTGTACTTCCGGAAATTTGGGTGTTGTATCGTGCGTGCACGTACTTCCGGAGGGCATATTAAATGTATTAATTTTTGTGAATAGGGATGGGAATACAACTGGAATACAGGGGACTCAAAAGAATCAGGGCCCTACGAATGAAGTACTTCGAGGTACAACGCAGAAACGTACGTACTTCCAGAAGTAAATTAAATTGTTGATATGCGAGTTCAAAACTCAGCCTTTCACGTTACGATCACCGTATTTCTAGGTAGCCCTATATTGAGATAAATTACCTTGCTTCGGACGTGTATATGTACAACTTCTTCCAAAATGTAAATAAACTAAACTTTACCATCGATACGTGCGTGTACAACTGTACATACACTACATAGCTACATACAAATGATACTGTACAGAACTGTATCATACTTTCGAAAGTACTTTCGTACTTTCGTACATATGAAGGTGTGAAATTTCCGGAAGTTCCGTACAGTACGTGTACTGTACGTGTACAAATGAAACATACGAAAGTATTTCCGTACGAAGGTAGTAGCCCTAGTGCAATGCTACGTATCTACAAATTGTACGTGCAGTCTACTTTCGTACAACGTTGTACGAAAGTACTTTCGTACTTTCGAAAGTACGAAAATACGAAAGTACTTTCGTACCTTCTTGCACGTCAGTCGCACGTCTATTAAATACCTTCGTACGAAAGTACCTTCGTACGAAGGTACAGTACTGTATCTTCGTAGTCATTAATTAATTGGGAGTTCGGGTTTATCTGGACATATTATAAACTAACTTTGCACTTGTTATGGCTGCCTTCCAGATTTAAAAATAATAAATAACACCAGAACTATTCGTGTGGAGTCGAGGACACCTTTAGTATTTCGTGCATGGATGCAGTTTCATCAGAGGATTTCCGGGAGCACGTGTGTGGCTTCAATAAGAAGTTTTCAGGTCAAATACTTCTGTAGAAGGTCATGGTTGACTAGTAGTCACCAACGAACGTATTTGAGACGTGCCCTTAGAGCTGATACTACTTCAGCATCAATTCCACGCTTGTTACCTGCGACAGGAAGGCGTCTGGCTGAGGTTCGTTTTAAATTTGGTACCATTACCCGGCATATTGCGCAGTCCGAAGTGATCACAGGCAGTCGAAGTACTACGACAAGAAAAGATATTGGCCATCCCAACTGCACGTATCTTAGTTTCACGCAATCATCGCCATTTCATCACTGATTTCGCAAGATTACAGGACACCCTTTACGGTCTTGCCGCGAGTGCTTCATCAGAAAATAGCATAAAAGTATATATTTATATCCTTTGACTTGATTATTGAGGTGGCGTGGCAATTCTGAAATCCTTTTTTACCAAAGAAACTTTATGCAGCAAAACAGCGACCCATAACAGTTCCACTCGCGATATGCGTCAGTGACGCCCAGGTATTGAATGCATAACTTTGAAACAGTAGATTACAAAAAAGAATCAGCTGCCCGCTTTTGTGCGCAGGTCATTACAAAATATGCACATACAGAACACCTTGAAATTGGTCTTCTTGAAGTGAATTTTTCTTTTGACAGTCAAACAGTTAAGCCCAAAATTTTTCTCGCTAACACAGGATTTACTTCCCGGTCCTTTCACAATATTGCTTGCGAGGAAGACTGGATCTTGTCTGACTGTGAGTTCACGTCAATTTACCATTCAAGATGTTTCTCAAGCTGCATGCAGACAGTACTTATTCTCACTCTCTGTTTTGCAGGCACACCTGAATCCTGGTTTGACTTTACTGGTAACTCACTTTTTTTAATCTGCATTTCATAACACTGGATATCGGAGGTTCTTCCCTTATGAACTATATGATCGACCTTTACACCTGGGAATCAGAGTTCCGAATTCGGAATTCATCACGGTACCAGACAGAAATGTTTTACGTTACACGTGCAAGCGTGACTTTCTTCTGTTTTGTAGGCCCTGGCAAGAAAGTATGGTCATGCTTTAGCGTTGACTTCTGCCAATGAAAGTGGGTCCAGTAGCACTCTCGCCGTGCACGAATTCGAAGACATTTGGATCGAGGTAAATCTCGGAAGCAAGTCAGGGACCCCTTTTGCGTCTTTGATGTTTTTTGTGCAGTGTGCCGCTGTGCTGGATGGAGGGCAAATATACTCAGGTAATACATGTCTTAAACCTATGTGTAATTGTTTTGAGTTGATGGATGCAGAAAGAAGTGGTTCCACAATCGTTGACTTGTCAACTCCTGGCACGTTACAAAACTAGAAAATTATCTTCATTAATTTTCATTGTTTGCTACCGAGCTAGGCTGAACTGTCTTTTCACAGGTGAATTTTCCATCTCTCGTCGGTATGAGAATATTCATTGTCCCTCCTCTCTTCAATAAATTTGACTATGAACTCCAGAGGTGAAAAATGTGGAGAGTTGCAGGTAGAAAACTGGGTTGTGACCATAAATGCCAGCCAAATATTACACTTTTTTACGCGCAGGAAAAGCTGAAGACACGGTACAAGCTACGACTCCGAACAGCTGAATAAGGCCTGCCCCTATTTGAAGGCTATTACAATCGTGCTGATGTCGAGGTGGGTTCGAGATATTTTGGTGTTCTTTTTTACTTTGGACCTTCAATTCTTCTGAAGACAAATACGAAGGTGCAGCCATGATTGCGCTCAACTTTTCTGCCTTCTTCTGTACTACTAATTAGCAGTGGAACCACTGGATCTTCTTCCAAATCTTCTGTTGAGACACGTTCAAAACAAGGCTGTGAATTGATTTTTGCTGTCATCCAAGAAGCAAGCTCCGCCACGTCAGTGACTGTATAAACACGACCTCCTATAGCCAGCGTGTATGCAAATTCAGCAAGTAAGCTGGACTGGATTATTCTCCGCCGGTGATTTGCAACCTTAAAGTGAGGGTCTGGAAAAAGGAAGAACAGCTTGGTAAGCTGGCCTTTCCTCATGAAATTAGCGAGATTTTTCATCGTGTTAGAACGAACACATGAGATATTATCATATCTCCCTGGTTGCTCTTGTCTCAGCGCCAAGCATCGTCGTCTGACAAACTGACTTACTTTATCCCGTATCTCAAAGCCGAGATTTAGAGTTCGTGAAAAAAAAACAGTGCTTTGCTTTAATGTGAACCGCCGAAAGTAGACTGCGAGCAAAAAAAAGTCGTATTCAAAAAAAAATACCGACTACAAGGTTGCGTGGGAAGAGTTGCGCTAAGCGGATGAGTAACCCTCCAAACCCACAACCAACATCTGCAAACTGAACCAGTGGTTTCTCAGCGGAGTTGGCATGTATTGAAGCACTCAAGAACTCGCGATACTCTCTCTCCCACTTGTACTCTTGAGGTTTGATAGGGCTGCAGTAAATTTCGTGGACATTAGCTCGATGGTAATACGAAGCTAGCGTGACTTTTTGAAATGTTAAGGACAGTGAAACTCTTGAACGGTAACACATAGAAAGACTTATCTAGTCTTAGAGGGAAAACCATATCGAACAGAACTCACGTTGGTATGTGCGAATCGCTCAATGGATTGCAGTGCGCTCGCGCGCGGTAAAACTTCTTGCGAGGCAACGCGTTATCCTGCTCGGTAATATAGAAACTTCAAGAATTCGCTCTTGAACCAGCATTTCTATAAAAATCTTCACCTGGTTGTTTACCGCGGCATTGTCTTGCATCTCAATCTAAGTGTGAAACTTCGTTATCTTCGACTGCCCAAGATATCCGGCGGATTCTTTTCCGAACGGAGGCGGAGAATACTTGTCGAAATCGTGCACGCGTAGAGCAATGGCACTGAAGACAGAGTGGCAGTGCACTAGCTAGCCTACGGATGTGCCTTCTTGAAGGTTCGCTCGACATGCTAGGTCTACGTGTACACGTACACGTAGTACTACGTGTACACGTACACGTAGTACGAAGATATGCTACGAAGACTCCTACCTTCGTACCTTCGAAGGTAGATATCTAATAATACCAAAGTGTACGCGCGAGCACCCGCTTTTGGGTTTGAGGACCTCTGGGTTTGAGGACCTCGCGTTAGATGATCAGACTGAAATGCCCATACGAATTTCGCGAGGGGCAACTCGGGATCGATGAATAAATAGTCATACGCGTATTGGCAATTCGCGTGCTCGTATGGGCAATCATTCGTAGATTAATACGTGCTCACGTGTTGTGAAGGATCGACATATTTTTTTGGGGCTTATAGAGGTGGCTTACAGTAATAGATATATTTATTATGGAAGCTTAGCTTTTTAGATATCTATTTATGGGGGCTTATCGTTCGATCGACCATTGAAACTTGTATGAGTATTTTCAGTAACTATTGTACACACATAGTCTACAGCTCTACATACACAGTACTTCCGGAAGTACACAACTACACATAGAGGAGGAGGAGGAGGAGGAGGAGGAGGAGGAGGAGACTAGGGGCAGGAGTAGCCCCCAGCCCAATACCATTATCCCGCTACCCCACTACACCACCACTGTACCCCCACTGTGTGCGATGCGAGGTGGCGACAGCTGCGTCGAATAAATAATAGCCCCCGTTCCGGCAGAGCTTCAGGTTGTACAGTCTATGGGCATTTTGTCTGTAACGTCCTATGAGCGAAAACTAGTCTGTCTAGCATGAATAACCCCGTTCCGGCAGAGCTTCAAGTTGAATTCAGAATGCGCGTAGTGAGGCTCCACACACATCACAACTGTACCTGAACATGTCGTCTGCGTAATTCGTCTAGCCTTCAAAATTTGACATATTTGGGGGGAGGCTACCAAGTACACCGATCCCCCTATGGTGCAATAAAATGTTCCGGAAGTAAGAGTTCCGTACTGTTGTACACGTAGTTGTACGAAGGTATCTATCTACCTTCGAAGATATAGATATTGTTGCTGATATCGATATTGTGGACATCTCGGGCATATTTCGTCGCCACAAAGACCCCACCTGCCACCGCAGCCTCTCGAGCTTTCTGCATACACTCTTCCGCGCATTTCAAGTACTTTTCCCTCAGCTTTACGCGCTTGTCATCTTCATCATCCCCTTCAGATTGTGTAGCATCCGGGGCTGGCGCTTGCGAATCATCCACTGCTGTGCGATTGGCTATCCTCTGCGAAAGTTTCCGTAACCTGTGATCATATTCGAGACGTAGACGAAAAAAAACGCGTTAAAAATGGTCATCTTGGCTTGTGAAAGACGCGAACCAGCGAGGTGAGGATTGGTGCCAACAAAGAAAAAGAGTAGTTAACAAGATCTGGGTGTGCCTGGTACGGGAAACGCGCCTTTGGCTATCCATATCAGCGTTTCACGCCGAGATTTTTATAGAGACGATGTCG
>MDSW01100400.1_pt1 | contig 10649 bp, 5 predicted proteins | sample 811171 | NCBI WGS metagenome assembly MDSW01 (sample SAMN05326641, study PRJNA326480) | marine metagenome | isolation source: seawater | place: Atlantic Ocean: North West | collected 2012 | reverse complement strand
GGGGGGTTAAGGGGGGGCGAGGCGCGGGGTGGTGGATGGGGGCGGGGAGGCGCGTGCCCGAGGGGGAGAAGGCGGGCGCGAGCGGGAAACCCCGGCGCCGATGTGGATTTGACGCGCGCGGGGGGCCGTGCGTGCCACGGGGGGTGCGGGGTTCTTCGCGTTAGGGCTGGGCGGATCGACGGGCGCCGAGGCGGGCCCCCGCGGGTTCCGCGGCGCCGATGTTCCGAGGCGCGGATCGGCGCGACGCACCTCGATCTGCATCTGGGCCGCCGCGCGCTGCGCCTCCGCGTTCTGCGCCGCCTGCGCCCCGGCCAGCACCGCGAGGTACTGCTCCACCGTCGCCATGGCGCGCGCGCGCCGAGGGCTCCCCCGCGAGGCCGCGACGCGTCCGAGGTTCCGCGGGCGGAGCGCGCTCCGAGGACGCGCCGCCGATCCGCGCGAGGCGCGCGAGCGTTCGCGGTCGCGGGGGCGCCCCGGGGCAACACCGACGCGGCGCCGACGCCCGAACCGCGCGCGCTGGAGTGCGGGGCGCGCGGCGCGACGCCGCGATCGACTCGGGTGCAGCCGCGCGGGCGAAATAACGTGCCGAGCGGCGCGTCGGCGGCCACATTCCAAATAACCGCGCGCGCGGCGAGCAGACTTGTGGCGAAAAGCGGTGCTGACGAAGCGCTGCGTTGGCAAAACGAGAAAAAAGGGCGCTTTTTTCAACGCGCAAACAGTCTCGCGATTGTGCGTTCGCGTTTGGCGGTTGGTTGGTCACAACTCGCGCTTTGACTTCAAATCATCCTCGCCGCGCGCCTCGCGCACTCGTCCCCGCGCCGCGCACGGGCACGCCACTCACGCGCTCGACGCCGCGTCCATGTCCACCATCGCGACCGCCTCTCACTCCGCGCGTTTTCGCGTCGCCGCGCGCGGGTTCGCGCCCCGCCGAGGCCCCGCCGGCGCCGCCTCCGCGCTCCGCGGGAACGAGCGATCGGCGTTTCTCGGAGGCGTTGGCGCGGCGCGCCTCGGCGCCGCGCGAGCGGTGCGTCACCCCACTCCGTCCCACCCCGTCCATCGCGACGGCATACCGCGCATCCGACGACGACGCGCGGTGTCGCCGCCGCGACCGCCGGGACGGCCGCGCGCGCGCACTCGCCGTCCGCGGTCAATCCGAAGCCCGGCCCATCCGCGAGCGAACAACGGCGCCCGCGCCCTTTTCCCGCCCATTCGTCGCCTTTTTCTCCCCGCCGTGAAATCCCGCGCGCGCCGGGTGCGCGTTCTCGAGTGGGAAAAAAAAATCTCACCGAATGTCCGACGCCCTCCCTCCCTCGTCCCTAATTTTTTTTCCCTTCTCTTGCTTGACCCCTCCGCAGGCTCGCCCCCGTCCCGACCGCGCCACCTCCCCCCGCGCGGAGGCGTTCCGCCTGGATGACGGCCTCGGACGCAGCCGCGCGTCCCGGCGCCGCGCGTCGCCCTCCGAGGACGCGTCGCCGCCCCCGAGGACGACGAACTCCCGCTCCCCCTCCGCGGCGCGTCGCCCCGGCCCCAAAAGTTTCGCCGAGCGTCTGTTGGAATCCCCCCGGCGCCGCGTCGGGCGCCTCGCCCCACCCGCGCGCCGCCCCGCCGCCGTCTCCCCCGCGCACGCCGCGATGCTGGCGAACCGCGACGCGAAGGCGGACCTCCTCGGCGTCCTCGACGCCGTCGGCGACCGCGTCGGCCGCGACGCGCGCACGACCCTCTCGCGCCGGTTCCTCGACGGCGGCGCGGCGAAGCGCCGCGTCGCCGTCGCGCGCGCCGGCGGACGCGCCTCCGCCGCGCGAATCGCCGCGCTCAAGTTCCTGGACGATGACCTCATCGAGGCCCCCGGCGGCGGCCGCGACGGGGAGAGGACCAGGCGCGAGCTGAACGCCGACGAAAAGACGGGGAAGGAACGCGTCGCCGACGGAGACGTCTCGGACGACGCGCGTCTCGTCGGCGGGGACCAGCGAAGGGTGCTCGGGCTTCTCGCGTCGCCGTCGCAGAGGCTCGGCCGCGCGATGCGCGCGAGCAGGAAGAGGGCGGAGGAGGGTTCCGAGGGTTCCGAGAGCGGTGGCGAGGAGAAGAGAAGCGGCGGTCTTCGGACGCCGTACGATCCGGGGAGGAGCGCGGCGCGCGCGACGCTCGGGATTCTCACCGGACCGGCGAAGCGCGCGGGGCGGCGTCGCGGGTGATCGACGGATGCGCGAAGGAAGGATGGGACGAACGGCAGGATGACGCGGCGCGGGGAGAGATGAGCCGCGGCGCGGCGGCTGCGGTGGCGTCGCGAGCGTGGAGGGGAGGGGGTGGGGGCGACGTGCGAAAGTGATGGCAAAAGTACAACAAGAGTATGCGTGTCTGCACTGCGCCGCGTGTCAAGCTGTAAAATTGAGCCGACGATCGATCGGCGGTGTGAGCCGACGAACTGTCGATCTCTCCGCGTCGTCCGTCCGACGCTCTCGGATCCAGGCCGAGTCGCGTCGTCCGACGTGGCGCGAATCCGCCCGGGCGCGCGCGGCTGTGCGTCGTTCGTCGCCCTGTTCCGCGCGCGCCGGCGCGGCGGCTCTCGAGCGCGCGCCTCGGTCGCGCCTCGGTCGCGATGGCGTCCACGGCGTCGTCGTCCGAGCCGGTCGCATTCACGAGCGCGCACTCCCGGAGCTTCACGACGATGGAGGCGGTGCGTCGCCTGAGCCCGCGCGCGGCGGGCGCGCGTCTCGCCAGCGGCGGCGACGGCGTGCTTCGCCTCCTCCTCCTCGGCGCGGATCGCGCGGAGGGCACGTCCCCCGCGGAGACCGCGGCGGTGTTCGAGGGCCTCCTCCGGTGCCGCGGCGAGTTCCCGTGCACGTCGTTCGACCCCGGCGGGGGCGCCGCCGCGCGCGAGCGCGAGGTCGACCCGGGCGGCGGCGGCGGCGGCGGCACCCTCCACGAGCGCGCGATGCGAGGCGTCGCGCGCGTGGACATGGTCCTCGTCGGCCCCAACGTGCGCCTCGACCCGGGCGTCGCCCCGAACGCGTTCCACGACGTCACCCTCCCGAGCGCCCGCGACGACGACGGCGCGCCTGCCCCGCTTCGTCTCCGCGTCGCGTACGTCGTCGGGCTCTACCACGAGCAAGCGCCGCGCGTCGCCCCGGACGCTCGTCGCGACCGAGACGAAGACGAAGACGAAGACGAAGACGAAGACGAACGAGACGAAGCGTCCGAGCGTCGTCATCGCGCGGCGTCGGAGCCCGCGGGGATCGCCTCCTTCGCGCCCGACGTCGCGTTGGCGTTCAACGCGGGCGTGTGGGGGTACGCGCCCGGGGAGTGGCGCCCGTCCATCGAGCGCGTCCTCAGGGTGGATAAGTGTCCGCTCGTCATCACCGGGTACACCCTCGAGGAGGCGGAGTGCGACGAGGACGCCCTGGAGGAGATGCTCTTCGCGCCCCCGAGGGATCCCGAGGGCTCCGGAGGAGAGGCTCGGGACGAGGGCGCGGCGCCGGGCGGCGCCGCCGCGGGGGGTGTGCACTCGGAAAATCCGTTCGAACGTGGTTCGAAGCCGTTCGGGAAGGTGTCGACGCCGAAGGACGCCTCGGCGTCGGAGGAGGCGCGCGTCCGACGACGCGCGCCCGGCGCCGTCGCGTGGGCGTGGCGCGCCGAGGCCAACCCGTTCCGGTCGCTGAAACCGCGAACGCTGCAGTTCGACCGCGGCGCGTACAGACCGGACGCGGGCGAGGGCGAGGGGGAGGGGGAGGGGGAGGGCGAGGGGCGCGGGGGGGCGCGCGGCGCGCGAGCGTTCATGGGGGAGAATTGCGCGTGGCAGTGTCTCCGCCCCGTCGCCGCGCGGTGACGGACTTTTTGCCGTCCGACAAGAAGGCGCGCCGCCGACGCCGACGTCCGACTCGTCGTCCGAGTCGGCGACTTCGCCGCCTCTCGCGGCGCGGCTCTCGAGCGAAAGGTCTTCTCTTCTCTTGACGCGGCGCTCGTCGCCTCTCCCTCGCCCTCTTCGCTCCTTCTCTCGTCGAATCGTCCGCCTTCTCCGGGATCGCGGTTACACCGGTTCCTTCTTCTCCTCATCCTCCTCCTCCTCCTTCTTCTCGATCGGGTTCCCGTCCTCGTCGAGTTCGGGCTCCTTCGCCTCCTCCTCCTCCTCCGGGAACCCCGCGGCGGCCTGCTCCTGCAGCTTGCGCACCTGCAACTCCAGCTCCTTGATCTCCTCGAGGTACTTCTTCTTCCCCCTGAGCGTCTTGAGCTTGTCCGCGAGCTCGGGGGGCACGGGCATCTCCTCCTCCTTCTCCTCGTCGTCGACGCCAGCCTCCGACGACGCCTTGACGCTGCCCCCGCCGCCGCCGCCACTCTCCGATCCGCCCGGCGCGGTCGCGGCCGCGGCCGCCTCCTCCTCCTCCTTCTCCTCCTGGCCCTCGGCGGCGAGCACGGCGTTGGCGATGGCGAGGGCTTCCTCCTCCTCGGTCGCCTTGCCGTCCATCTCGCGCATGAAATTCTGGAGGCTGGCGAGGTTCTCGCCGAGCGACGCCATGTTGTCCCACTCCCCCTTAGGCTTCATCCCCTCGATCATCCCGACCGCCTCCTCGAGCTGCTCCGTGCTCGGGTTCGTCGTCATGAGCGACATGAGCTTCTGCTGCAGCGTCTCCTTCTTGACCGCCTGCAGATCCTCGTTATCCTCATCCGGAGGGTCGAGCGGGTTGCGCGCGGGATCGTCATCCGCCAGCTCCTCCGCCGCCTCCTGCTCGAGGTGGTCCACGAGCTTCAGCACGACGTGGTCCAACGCGTCGCCGGATTTTTTCACCATCTCCAGGGACGCCGCGATGAGGTTCGCGAGCTGCGTCACGCGGGTCATCTTCGCGTCCCGCACCGCTTGCTCCGCCACCTTACTCGCCAACACCTCGCGCTTGTGCTGCGCAATCGCCGCCTCCGCCATCTGGCGGTCGAGCTCGTCGAGCTTGCCCAGGTACTCCTCCTTGAGGTAATCCTTGTGCGAGTGCATACGAGCGAGCCGAGCGTTGATGTCCTGGTTGCGCCCGGAGTCGAACCCCGAGGCCGCGTCCGCGTCGTCGCCGCCGGACTGCGACCCGTGGACCGAGGGGGGACCGCCCGGGGGAGCGCCGGGGGCGGCGCCCGCGGGCTCCGGGGGGGCATTCTCGGCGCGCAATTCGTCGCGCACGCTCGGCGCCCGCACGTAGGGGGGCAATTGCTCGCGCGGGTCCGGCGCGGGGTTCGTGGGATCCATCACGGCCGACATGACGAGTTTCTTCTTCCCGACGACGGCGTTCGAGGGCGGGATGGAGACGCCCATCTCGCTGCTGACCCTGAGGTCCGGCTGCGGCGGCGCCGGCGGGGGCGCGGGGGCGGGGGGCGGGGGCGGGGGCGGGGGCGGGTTCAAGGCGCGCTCGCGCTCGGCGAGCTCGAGCTCGCGCTCCTTGATCTGAAGCGCGCGCTCCGCCTGCTGGTTCGCGATCTTCTCCCGACGCTCCGCGAGGTCGAGCTCCATCATCGCCAGCTTCAGGTTCTCGCGCTTCATCTGGAGCTCCCTCGCCGCGGCGTCGCTCAGCGTGGCGATGTCGTCGGGATCCACGGAAGCGAGCGGGCGGCTCGGGGGCGGGGGGCTGGGGGGGGGCATCTGCGCGAACCCTTGCGCCGCGGCCATGGCGAGAGACGGACGCGCGCGGTGAGCGCGGAGTGAGCCGCCGAGAGGCGGAGACCCGCCGCGTGCGCGGACGGGGAGACGTGCGGCGCGCGGGGAGCAATGACGCGCGCGCCGCGTTTTCGTGTCCCGAAACGCGTTTTCGACGCGGGGGGAACAACCGAGAAGAAAGGTTCGAAAACGCCAAATTTGGGTGATTCTTCTTTTTTGAGCATTTGAGCACAGAACAAACAGTCTGAAAAAACGGATCTGTTTCCACAAAAAACCACCGCGTCTCTCGACCCATTTCCCCGAACGAGGGTCGGGTCTCCGATGCGATTCGATCGGATTGACCGGCGCCGAGCCGCGTCTCCGAGCCTCGGTACGTTTTTTTCCCAAGTGGTGCACCACCCTTCTTTCACTTTTCGCAAAACGCTCTCTGCCCCCCGAGCGTGTTCATGAACTCGGCGTGCTTTTCGATGAGCGCCCACGTGCTGTCGTTCGACCGGACGCCGTACTTCCCCGGCCCGACGCCCCGGTCGTACCAGTGCCAGAACAGCGTCCCCGCGAGGAGGCCCTCGGACGCGAGCTTCTCCGCGACGTCGAATCCCGCGGCGAAGTACTCGTCGCGCTCTCTCGTCCGGCGGCCGCCTCTTTCGTTTACGCGGTTCTGTCGCGGATCGTTCCTGTCGACGATCTTGCCGAACTCCTCGAGAACGAACGGTTTTTTCGGACTCCTTATCGCCTCGTTCGCGTCCCGCGCGTGTTCCTCGACGTACTTCTTGAGAAAGTCGACCGTCTTGAGGTTCCAGTCGTCCGGCCAGACGTGCACGCCGACGTAGTCCACGCACGGCGTCGCGGCGTTGCGGAGAAAGTCCTGGCCCTCCCGCGCCGCCCACCTCGAGCCCCCGTTCCCGGGGTTGCGGTCCTCCATGCCGCTGCCGACGCCGTGGAAGCCCTCGTGCCCGACGCCGATCAGGTGGTTCGCGTCGATGGCCTTGAACGCCGCGCACGTCTTCTCGATCCACGCCTGCATGACGCTCGGATCGCACCCGGGGCACCGCGCCTCGTTGGCGAGGTTCCACGCCATGATCGTCGGGTCGTCCCTGTACGCCACCCCGTTGATCGTGTTGACCCTCGTCGCGATCGTCTCGAACGTCCGCACGTACAGCTCGTGAACCTTCGCGTCGGTGAAGAAATCCTCCTTCGCGCGGGCGGTCGGGCTCCACCGCACGTACTGGTTCAAGCCGCCGACGTCGTACCAGTTGTCGCTCACCGCCCAGATGATCTTTAACCCGCGCTTCCGCGCCTCGTCCATGACGAAGTCCATGCCCTCCAAGATGTCCTCGTCGAACGCCCCGGGCTCGGGCTGCATCGCGTGGCCGGGGGTGATCGTGTGCGCCCACATGCGCACGACCTTGAGGCCGTTCGCGACCGCCTCGTTCATCTGGCGGACGACGTGTTCGCGCCCGGGTAAGGGGAGGTGGCGAAAAGGGGGAGGCGCGTCGGAGGCCGCCTCCAGAACCTCCCACTGGTTCCACCCGGCGAAGACGAAGTCGCGGCCGCCCAGGGTGAACTTGGAGCCCTCGGCGCGAACGAACGCGTCCGAGGCGAGGCACGTCGTGCGCGACACCTGATCGTCGAGCGGGCGCGAGGGGTCCAGCGCGTTCCACGCGCCGCCCTCGGGGACGTCGCGAAACCAAGCCTCGTCGTGGTCGAGAAGCGCGCGGCCGCGCGAAGAGGAGGCGGCGGCGGCGGCGGAGCGCGCGAGGAGCGTCAGAGCGAGGGCGAGACGTCCGGCGCGGGGCGAGGCGAGGCGTGGCATCGCGGACGAGCGAGGGGGGAGGGGAGGAGAGACGGAAGAGATGCGGGACGCGCGCGGAGGAGTGCGCGCGTCACGACGTGGCGAAGAAAGAGAAAACCAAACGCGCGCGTCCACCCCGAATCCCGAGCCCGAACCTCGGAACGAACGTCGTCGCGCGTGAAAAGGACCATCTCTAGAGCTAGAGCTAGCTAGCTAGTGGACGAGGAGCGAGAGACGGAGGGTGCGCGAACGCGTGCACCCGACGCGTCGACCCGAGCCGTCGCGTTTTCGTTTTCGAACTCCTCGTACCCAAACGTCTCGCGTCTTCCCCCTTCGGTACGGGATATGGACTACCTAAAACGATCCTCCCTCGGCGCCCACGCGCCGTCCCCCGCTCCGTCCACGCCCCCCATGTACACGTACGCCTCGTCCTCGTCGAGAACGTCCCGCCGCGCGCGCGCGGCGTCCTGCTCGGCGAACCCCGCGTCGTCGTCCGAAGGAAAGCGCGCGCCCGACTCCGCCCCCGCCCCCCCGAAGAAGGTCCCCCCGGTTTCGACGGCGTTGGCGTCCACCGCCTCGAGCGGCGCCCTCGCGCGGGTTCGATCCATCCACCGCGCGTCGCGCTCGCCGAGAGTGTCGAAACCACCGACGTTATTTATACGCGCCGTGCGTTCCGACCGACCCGCTTTCGCCTCGCGCCCCGGGGGTTCTTTTTTGAGCATCTCCGTCACGAGCGTCTCCACTCGCGGGTCGAGCTCCGGGAGCGTCTCCGCCCTGGGCCTCGGCGCCATCGCCCTCGCCACCCTCGCGGCGTCCTCCGGCGCGAGCATCCGCATCGCCAGGATCCGCGCGCGGTCGCTGACGTGGCTCAGTTGCTCCACCGCGTGTTCCGGGGGCATCGCCGCGAGCGACGCGACGCGCGCGCGCGCGTCGCGCGACGCCGCGCCCGACCGACCCGCGACCCTCGGCCCGAGCGTCCCCCGGGACCGACGAACCGCGCCGTCCCGCCCGACCCGCATCTCGGCGGACCGGTCCCCGACGGATGCCGCAGCCGTGAGCGCGGACGCGTTTTTCGCGTCGTTCCCGCGGCGCGCGCGCGAAGGGACGTACGCCGCGGAGGCGCGCGACCGCGCCATCCCCGCGAGCTCGGCGAGGAGCTCGGGATCGCGCTGGTCAGCCGACGACGTTCCAAGGCGCGTCGAAGGACCCCGCGACGAAGGACCCCGCGAAGCACTCGCACTCGGGCGGCGCGTCGCCTCCCCGGTCGCCGCCGCCTCGACCTCGAGTCCGTCTCCGTTTTCTTTGTGTTTCTTCGCGATCGCCTCGAACGCCCACGCCGGGTTCTGTTCCTCGCGCCACACCGCGGCGCTGTGCGCGGCCCTGAGCTCCTCCAGTTTCAGTCCCGGGACGACGCGCACGACGTGAGCGCACGCCCGCAGGTACGGCTTGAACTTGCGGTACAGCGCGTCCGCGGGCCGGAACGGCTCGGGGATGTCCGTCACGATCCGCGTGAACTCCCTCGGGGTGATCCGCGCGGGGTACCGCGCCCTGAGCGTCGCCGCGGCGTCGCTCATGCGTCGCCGGACGCCTGCGACGGCGGCGCGCCACCTGGCGGCGTCGCGGAACGCGCGCGCGTCGGCTTCGTCGCGGCCGCTGAGGCGCGCCTCGCGCCGCATCGCTTCCTCCTCGGCCCAGCTCGTGAGTTCCTCGAGCGCGGTTCGGCGCGCGGCGAACGCGCGCGCGTGGTCCTGGTTCGGGCGGTACATCATCCGGTCCGCGTGCCGCGGCGCCGGAGGAGGGAGGCCCGCCTCGACGTCCGCGGCGGCGGCACGCGTCGAGGCGCCCGGGTCCCCCTCCGACGCGTCGGCGGTCGGTCCCCGGAGGTCGCCGAGGCGGCGGACGTTTTCCTTCGCCCTGAGCGCCTCGAGTCGCTCGATCGTCTCCGCCTCGACGAACCTGACGTACCGCCAGATCACGCTCAGGACCTCCTCGCGCGAGACGTACCCCTCCTCGCCGTCCTCCTCGCCGACGTCGATGAGCTTGAAGCAAAAGTTGGCGAACGTCCCCGCGGGCGCGGCGTCGTCGGGGGAGCCCTCCGCGGGCGTGCCGAGGATGCCCAGGCCGACGACGAACTCCTTGTAGTCGATGGTGCCGTTGCCGTCGGAGTCCATCAGCGCCAGCAGCCGCTCCTCCCACTCCGACTCCCCGGTCAGCCCGAACATCTGCTGGAACTCGTCCCGCGAGTGGTCCGCGTACTCCTCCTCCTCCTCCTCGGAATCCGAGTCCGAGCCCGATCCCGCCTCGTCCCCGTCGCCCTCCGCCTCCTTCCGCCGCTTCTTCTTCACCTTCCACCCGGCGTACTTCACGAGCGCCGCCAATAAGCGCTTCTTCGCCTCCTCCATCGCGCGCGTCGCGAGGTCGATCGCCCACTCCTCCCAAGTCAGCTTCCGCTTTCGACGCGTCCCCATCACCTTGTGCCCGAACTCGCTGTCGTCGCTGTCGTACCCGCCGGCGGGGGCGCCCGCCGCGTCCTCCGCGTCTCGCCTCGCCTTCTCCTCCATCGCCTCGAACGTCCGCTTCGCCCTCTTCAGCACGCGCCACCGCGCCACCTCGCCCTCGAACGTCGGCACCGTCGACAGCCGCAGGCGCTCGAACCGCTCGTGGCGCCGCCACGCGACGTACGCGAGCGAGAAGATGGCGAAGAGGATCGCGCCGGCGACGACGCCCGGGTGGTTGGCGTCGACAGCGCCGAAGAGCAGCGCTCGGTCGTCGGCGCCCGCGACGGTATCGTTGCAGGGGACCCACAGGGGGTACACGGGCGGCGCCGGGGCCGGGGGGTACGTGAGGTTGAGCGTGAGGTCCGGCGGGTGCGGCGGCGGCGGCGGCGGCGGGGGCGCGCGGTACGGCGGCGGGGGCGGGGAGGGCGGCGGGGAGAGGTGGTACGGCGGGCGCCACCCGCCGGGCGGCATCGGCGGGGGCGACTCCGGCCAGTCGTCCGGCCTGACCGTCGTGTTGATCACGCACCACCGCGTGAGGTCGGTGACGTTATCGGTGGCGTTCGCCGCGCCGTACCCCGCCGGGTACGCGACGGACGACGGCGGCGCCGTCGCGTTGGGCGGCGCGCCGGAGCTCATCGCGGATCGCGAGCGACGGACGACCGGGTGCCGTTTCGGGCCGCGCGACGACGCGAGGGGGTGTGAGACGCGCGACGATCACGAAGCGCGAGGGGGG
>MDSW01214748.1_pt1 | contig 10651 bp, 12 predicted proteins | sample 811171 | NCBI WGS metagenome assembly MDSW01 (sample SAMN05326641, study PRJNA326480) | marine metagenome | isolation source: seawater | place: Atlantic Ocean: North West | collected 2012 | reverse complement strand
TAAGGTCAAATATTTTTATATCTGCATGTTTTTTAAGGTTTTCTCTAACTCTATCAAAAATTACAACTGTATCGTTCATTGAGTATCCAACAATTGTTAGAACTGCTGCAACTATAGATAAATTTATTTCTAAACTAAATAGAGAGAATATACCTAAAGTTAAAATTACATCATGAAATAAAGCAGCAATTGCACCTAAACTAAATTGCCATTCAAAACGTATCCATATGTAGAAAAGCATTGCTGCTAAAGATAAAGCAATAGCTATAATGCCAGATTTAAGAAGTTCTGAACTTACTTTTGGACCAACATTTTCTACTCTTCTAATCTTAAAATCGTTTCCTATAGAACTAGAAAGTTTATTTTCTATATTTTCGATAAAGTTTGGGTCTGTTTTACTTTTTTTTTCTATTTTAATTACATAATCTTTTTCATTTCCAAATTTTTTTACAGATACATCTCCTAAATTCATATTAAAAAAAGATTTTCTAATATCGGAAATTTGAACACTTGTGTTATTAACTCTTAATTCAATTAAAGTCCCTCCTTTAAAATCAACACCAAAATTAAGTCCTTTAAATATTAATAAAATGATTGAAATTATAATTAGAAACAAAGAAACGATGTTAAATGATTTATAAAATTTATTAAATAATATTGTTTTCTTTTCCATTATAATAATTTTTCTTTATGTTTATTTTTATTTATATAAATTGATGTAATTAACCTTGCTATAAAGTATACAGAAAATAAAGTTGTTAAAATTCCAACACCAAGTGTCACTGAAAAACCTTTTACTGGTCCAGAACCCATAATAAATAATATAATAGCAGCAATTAAAGTGGTAATATTAGCGTCTAAAATTGTAGTTTTAGATTTTGAATACCCACTATCAAAAGCGATAATTTTATTACTCTCATTTTTTAACTCTTCTTTTATTCTTTCAAATATCAAAACATTTGCATCAACAGCCATTCCAACCGTTAAAATTATACCAGCAATACCTGGTAAGGTGAGAGTTGCTTCAAATATTGTCAATATTCCTACAAGAATAAATAAATTTGCAAACAATGCTATATTTGCAACTATTCCAAAAAATCTATACTTATAAATCATAAAGATAATAACCAACAAAAATCCGATAATTAGAGAAAAAATTCCTGCATTAATAGAGTCTTGTCCTAAATCAGGTCCTACAGTTCTTTCTTCAATAATTTCCATAGGAGCTGGTAGTGCTCCTGATCTTAACAATAAAGCTAAATCTGTTGCAGATTGAAAAGTAAACCCACCAGTAATTTGACCTGCACCGCCAGTTATAGGTTCTTGAATTGTTGGTGCACTAATTACTTTTCCATCAAGTATAATTGCTAAATCTTTTCCAACTCCAGTTGTAGTAGCTCTTGCAAATTTTTTAGCACCAATTCTGTCTAATGTAAAAGATACAACTGTTTCGTTATTTTCACTATCCATTCTTGGTTGAGCATCTGCAAGATTATCACCGCTAAGAATAATTCTTTTACTTACGGTTATATCTGCTGTTTCTTCTGCAGATGGAAAAACCTCTGTACCATAAGAAGTATCATTTGAATTAGTAACAAATTGAAAAGTTAAATTAGCAGTTTTTCCTAATAAATTTTTAATTCTTTTTGGATCTTTAAGACCTGGCAACTCTACAAGTATTCTATCAACTCCTCTTTTAAGTATATTTGGTTCGTTTGTCCCTACTTCATCAACTCTATTTCTAACTATTTCTATTGCCTGTTCTTGTGATGAAGATTTAAGTTGAATTAAACCATACTTAGAAAAAGATATATTAACAGTATTATTATCTATCTCTGTTATAAATTGATGAGATTTAAATTGATCAAAATATGGATTAATTTCACTTGATTCATCAGTAAATAATTTTGAAACATTCTCAATATCATTAGTTGTTATCTCAAAATAAATTTTATTATTATCTTTAATAGAAATGTTTTTAAATTTTATTTTTTTTTCTTTTAAAAAATCTTTGATTTGAACTAATTTCAATTGTAGTTTTTGGATAACCACTGGTTTATTATCAATTTCAAGTAGAAGATAGGATCCTCCTTGAAGATCTAATCCTAAATTAATATTTCTACCAATCAAATCATCATCAAATTTTAAAAAATTTGACACTGAAAAATAGGAAACTACAAGGGTAAATATTAAGACTGATAATATTCTTATTTTAGAAAAGTATAACACTTAATTTTAATGTTATTTTTTTTGATCTACATTTGAGTTTAATAAGGATTGTATTCCCGTAGCTCTTATTACTTCAACTTTAACGTTATCAGTAATTGAAACTTCAACTTTTTCATTATCAATAACTCTTTCAATTGTTCCCACTATACCGCCAGAAGTGATCACTTTATCTCCTCTTTTTAGATTTTCGACCATTAACTTATGTTCTTTAACTTTCTTTTGTTGAGGTCTGATAAGAAAAAAGTAAAAAATTATAAATATAAGAATAAGTGGTATAAATTGTCCAAATCCAGATCCTGACATGTTTCTCCTTATAAGTTAATCGATTATTTATACTATCTGTTTTACTAAAACAACTCTTAATTATTTGATATTTTATCAAGATTATTCATGTAAGGCTTTAATACATCTGGAATATTTACTGATCCATCGGAATTTTGATAATTTTCTAATACTGCAATTAATGTTCTTCCTACAGCTAGACCACTTCCATTTAAAGTTCCTACAAATGTTGTTTCATTAGATTTATTTTTATATCTAGCCTTCATTCTTGTTGCTTGGAAGGTTCCACAAGAAGAGCAGCTTGATATTTCTCTATATTTTTTTTCTGAAGGAAGCCAAACCTCAATATCATATGTTTTTTCTGCACTAAAACCCATATCTCCCGATGAAAGTATAACTTTTCTATAAGGTAACTTCAGCTTTTCTAAAATCATTGTTGCACAATTAGTCATTCTGGTTAATTCTTCCTCGCATTTATCATTTTCAACTATGCTAACTAATTCAACTTTATAAAATTGATGTTGTCTGATCATTCCTTTTGTATCTTTTCCATAACTGCCTGCTTCTTTTCTAAAACAAGGAGTTGCTGCTACTAAACGCATAGGCAAATCATTAATTTTAAATATTTGATCTCTGACCATATTTGTAAGTATTACCTCAGCCGTGGGAATTAAAAATTTTCTGTCATTTTTCTCATCTAACTTAACTTCAAATTGATCGTTTTCAAATTTTGGTAGTTGTCCAGTTCCAAACATGGAACTATCACTTGCCATTAAAGGTGGTGAAATTTCTTTATAACCATTAGTTTGTGTATGAACATCAATCATAAAATTAGCTAAAGCTCTTTCTAGTGTTGCTAGTTTATCTTTGACAAATACAAATCTAGAACCAGTTGTTTTTGTAGCTAAATTAAAGTCTAACATATTTAACTTTTCTCCTATTTCATAATGAGATTTAGGTTCGAAATTGAAATTAGGAATTGTGCCAAATTTTTTAACTTCTTTATTAGATGTTTCATCCTTACCAATGGGAACATCTGATAATGGAATGTTGGGTATTGACGATAATATTGAATCTAATTTACTTTTTACTTGAGCTTGATCTTTGGTTAAGCTTTCTAAATCTAATGATATTTTTTTTGATTTTTCAAATAAACTTTGATCTTTTGATTTAGATATATCTTTTTTTTCTTTTTCGAGACTTTCTTTTTTTTGAATTAGATCTCTATTTTTTTTATCTAAATTTAAAATTTCATCAAAATTTAAATCTAAGTTTCTCGATTTTATTTTATTTTTGAAATCATCTAAATTATTTCTAATATTTTTAATATTGTGCATTCTTTTCTTCTATTTTTTTTTCTATTATTTTTACTGATAAAATTGATAATTCATATAAAATTAACAATGGTATAGCTAATCCAATTTGTGTAATTGGATCAGGAGGAGTTAGTATTGCAGCAGCAGCAAAAATTATAACTACAAAATATTTTCTTCTATCTTTTAAATATTGGGAATCAACTACACCTATTCTAGCTAATAAACTTAATACTACTGGCAATTGAAAACTTAATCCAAAAGCAAAAATTAATTTCATTATTAAAGATAAATACTCATTCACCTTCGCTTCAAGTTGAATTGGTAAATTTGTTATTACACCTGTGCTTTCAAAAGATAGAAAAAATTTTATAGCTAAAGGCATAACAAGATAATAAACCAACATTCCACCTAGTAAAAAAAGTACAGGGGTTAGAACTAAATATGGGATAATTGCAGATTTTTCATGCTCGTACAAACCTGGAGCTATAAATTTCCAAATTTGAATCAGTATAAATGGACATGTAATAAAAAAGGCAGCAAAAAAAGATACCTTTAAATAAGTCAAAAAAGTTTCTTGCAGTGCAGTAAAAATTAATCTTCTTTCGACCAAATCGCCTTCAACAGCTTTTGAATATGGTTCTACTAAAAAACCATAGATATAATCAGAAAAAAAATAACTCAAAATAAAAAGTACTGTTAAAAATATCAATGAATTGATTAATCTTTGTCTTAATTCTGCAAGATGACTTACAAATCCAACTTCGCTTTTATTTTTGCTCATTTTTTATTATTTTTTTTTTCTTTATCTGATTTTTCATTATCATTAACATCTAGTGTTTCAGTTTTTAAATTTGTTACTTCATTTTGGATATTACCAATGTATCTTTTAACAGAACCTATCATAGAGCCAATTTTTTTTAACATGAATGGAAAATCTTTTGGACCAATTACGATAATAGCAATTGCTACAATTATTAGTATTTCAAACCAGCCAATTTGTGGCATTTGAATTATTCTTTATTACTTGAATCTTGATTATTGGAGTCTTGATTTTCTGAAATATTTTTTGGACTTTCCTCATCAGTCACATCCGAAGCCATACCTTTTTTGAAGCTTTTAATTCCTTTTGCAACATCTCCCATTAGACTAGAAATTTTTCCTCTACCAAAAAGTAAAACAACTAGAATTACTACTATTGCTATTTGCCAAAAACCAATACTCATAATGATCTTATAACCTTAATATATATTATTTTAAAGTAGTTTTTTGTTAATTATCGTTTTTAAGTGTACCACTTAGCATTTCGTCAATATCTGAATAAATATTTTCTTTCTTTTCATCTTGCTTTTCTTGGTAAAATTTTCCGGTTCCAAATATGCTTGAATCAACATTTGTGGTGTCAATCAAACCTGCTGAACTCAATTCATCGACAGTAGGTAAATCAGATAATTTTTGCAAACTAAAATGACTTAAAAACTCCTCTGTAGTACCATATTGTATAGGCTTGCCTACAACATCTTTTCTCCCTTGAGGTTTTACCCAGTTAAGTTCCATTAAAATTTCTAATGTGTTAGTACCAAATGCTACACCTCTTATTTCTTCAATTTCGGCTCGAGTTACAGGTTGGTGATAAACAATTATAGCTAAAGTTTCTATAGCAGCTTTTGACAATTTTTTTTCAACTGTTTTTTGTTGTGACATCAAACCAGAAAGATTTGCAGCTGTTCTAAATGACCATTTTTTGGATATGCAAACTAAATTTATACCTCTTTTAGAATATAGTTCCTGAAGTTTTTCTAATGTTTTTAATACATTGATTTTTTTTGATACTTTACTTTCAATTGTGTCAACATCTAAAGGTTCAGCTGCAGCAAAAATAATTGCTTCAACTTCTCTTTCGCCCTCACTAAGTTTGGATGGAAAGTTTACAATATTATTATTTTTTTCTTTGCTCATTATTATTTTCTTTTTATAAATATCTCATCAAATAATTTTTCTTGTTTTATGCTTATAGAACCCTCTTTTGCTAATTCTAAAGATCCAGAAAAAATTCCTGCTTTACCAGTTCTACTTAAATTATTAGACTCATTAAATTGTTTAGGAATTATTTCTTTTATATTTTTCCAATCACTAAGTTTATCAATTACTTTTTTAATTACGCTTATGCCGTCTTCTGTCGTAAACACAGGCAACTTTGGTATATTCATTCTTTGAAAATCTTTTGTCATTATAATTGAAGAATATGCTTTCAAAACTTCAAATAATGTTAACGAATATTTAGAACTATAAATTGATTTTATAGACCCTTTCATGCCTCTTAAAAAAATATCTTTTCCTAATCTTTTTCTTTTTAACATTTGATCAGAAAGCAGTCGTATTAACTCTAATTTTTTTAATTGTAATTTTAACTTTTCAGCAACTTCTAAAGCCTTAAATTCTTCTTCATCAGACTCTGGTAAAAGTAATTTTGATTTTAAATATGCGAGCCATGTAGCCATAAGTAGATACTCTGATGCTAATTCTAAATTTAAATCTTTCACTTTTGTGATAAAATCGTGAAATTGATCTGCTAATTTTGTAATTGATATTTTTTCAAGATCAACTTTTTGTGATTTAGCAAGGTCTAAGAGAACATCCAAAGATCCATTATAATTTGATAGAGTTACTTCAAAATTGTTAGAATCAATATTTTGCATTTTATAATGTTATCTTATTATAGAATAGAATTGTTCAGTTTTCTTTTTTATAAAATTATTAATATAAGGTGAATTTTGCGCAACAATAGTCATTTCTTTTAAATTGCCATTGCAATGAAGAACTAAATTACAACCTGCTGTAAATGCCTTTTTGGTATTTTCTAATAAAGAAAATTTTAAAGCTTTCATAGATATATCGTCAGAAATAATCAAGTTATCAAAAGCAATTTGTTTTCTTATTATATTAATAATTTTTTTTGAATGAGTAACAGTGTTAATTGGATCTAAATCAGAAAAAATTAAGTGACCAGTCATTGAAAAAGAGCTTGACTTATTTTTAAATGTAAAAAAATCATTTTTTTTTAAATATGAATATTTTTGTTTGATAATTGGAAGTTTTGTATGACTATCTACTTTAGATAAACCATGACCTGGAATATGTTTTACAATAGTAAATATATTATTTTTGTGAAAAAGAGAAATACATAAATTACCAATTTCAGACACAGCTTTTTTATCAGAGGAGTAAGATCTACTTCCAATAACTTTATGGGAGTTTTTTCTACGTAAGTCTAAAACGGGAACAGTATTTATATTAATACCTAATAAGTTTAAAAGATATGAAATTTGATCAATATAAATTTTATAAAAATAATTAAATTTTTTTTTATCTTTTAAAAAAAGGTTACCAAAAAATTCTGCCGTAAAATTTGAATTATCAATGAATTTTGATAATCTTGACACTTTACCACCCTCTTCATCTATTAAAATTGGAAACTTTTTGTTTTTAAACAAAGTTTTGATGCTTTTCGTTAAAAGTTTAGTTTGTTCAATTGATTTAATATTCCTTGAAAATAAAATAACTCCCCAAGGTTTATATTTTTTTAAAAATATTATTTCATTTTTTGATAATTTGGTGCCTTTAATTCCACAAATGAAAGAACGAATTTTAGTCATTTTGGTTAATTAAATTCCAGAAGAAATATTTTTTCTTTTTTTTATTACTGTTTTCTGGGTATTCAATTATATTCTCGGTATTATTTTTAAGTAAAACAATTTTTTTTTCATATTCCTCTATTTTTAAATCTATATTTTCTTTTGATCTATAACTTTTTTTTATGTGATCATCTGAAAAATAATATTTAACACAAAAGAAGACAAATAAAAAAATAGTTAATAAATAAAAAAAATATTTTAATTCTTTAATCATTACATTTTTTCTGGAGTATCAACGCCTAATATATTCATTCCACTCTTGATTACTAAAGCTACAGATTTTAAAAAAATTATTTTATCATTTGTAATTTTATTATTTTCATCAATAAATCTTTTTGATTTATCATCTTTGCCTAAATTCCAGTAAGAATGAAATTCAGATGATAATTCATACAAATAACTTGGAATTCTATGTGGCTCTAGCTTATTTGAAGAAACTTCAATACATTTTGGCCATTCAGCAATTTTTTTTATAATTTTAATTTCATCTTTTGTATAAATATGATCAAAATTTTCAAAATTAATTTCGTCATTTATTTTTTTATTTAAGTTTCTGAATACTGATGAAATTCTAGCATAACAATATTGAACATAATAAAGATGATTATCTTTTGATTTTTCCTTTACTTTTGAAAAATCAAAATCTAATTCAACATCACTACTACGGTTTAACATTATAAATCTTGTTGCATCTTTTCCCACTTCATTAATTAAATCTTCTACAGTTATATAATCCCCTTTTCTTTTAGACATTTTGAATGGTTTGCCATCTTTTATTAACTTGACTAATTGGCTTACTTTGCAATTTAGTATGTTTTTATTTCCCGATAATGCTTCTACAACTGAAGTAATTCTTTTTATATACCCTGCATGATCTGCTCCTAGAATATTAATAAGTATATCAAAATTTCGATTTAATTTATTTTCATGATAAGCAACATCTCCTGCAAAATAAGTCCAAGTATTATCCTCTTTTTGCAACGCACGATCCTTATCATCTCCAAATTCAGTTGATTTGAACAATAGCTGCTCTCTTTCAACCCACTTAGAATTGTCTTCACCTTCAGGGGCTTTTATTTTTCCTAAATAGACAAAATTTTTCTTCTTTAACTTTTCAACAGCTTTTTCAACTTCATTATTTTCAACAATATCTCTCTCACTGACAAAATTATCATGCTCGATACCTAAATTTTTTAAATTAAATTTAATTAAATTTAATGACTCTTTAACAGAAAGTATTGTTAGTTTATCAGATATATTGTCAAAACTATCAAACTTAAGATCTTTATTTTTTTTTATTATATTTTTTGCAATATCAATCAAATAATCGCCTGGGTAAAGATCATTGTTATTTGTAGGAAATTTCTCATTGAATAAAATTTCTCTAATTCGACAGTATATAGATTTTGTAAAATGAATTATCTGTCCTCCAAAATCATTAACGTAATATTCCCTTTTAACTATATTCTGATTAAAAGATAAAAGATTGCATAAAACATCTCCTAATATAGCTCCTCTACAATGTCCTACATGTAGCGGTCCGGTTGGATTTGCGGAAACAAACTCTACTAAATACTTTTTCTTTTCTTGATTTAAATTTACACCATAAGTTTTTTCATTATTAAATATATTTTTTAAAAAGTTTGACCAAAAGGATTTGTTAAATTTAATATTAATAAAACCTGGTTTTTCAATTGAAATATTTTCGATCTCATCTATTTTTTCTAATTCTTTTAGAATTATTTTGGCAATAACATCGGGAGGTTTTTGGTTTGGTTTAGATAAAATCATTGCTACGTTTGATGAAATATCTCCATCAAATTTCGCTGGTGGAATATCGACATTGATACTATTTAAACTTTCTGGGAGTATAATTATTTTTTTAGTTTTTAGATCTTTTAATATATTAAGCAATTTTTCTCTGTAAATTTCAAATATATTCATTTTAAATTATTATATAGATTTATAGCAAATCTGTCAGTCATTCCTGAAATATAATCTGCAATTGCTCTATGCTTTCCTTTATTTAGTTGTTTTGTATTAAGAAATTTTTTTGGTTTCTTGGAAATTTCTTTAAAAAGTTTATTAATAATTGCTTTTCCTTTATTATTTTTTAATAAAACATACTTATTATTGTACATTTTATCTTTTAAAAATTGTCTTATTAAACTTTCATCATTCAAAATCTTAGCTGAAAAAGAAACTAAATTTTTTTTTGTGTTAATTAAATCTTTGTATTTTTTTATTTTATAATAGTTAATATTTTTCATAGTTGTGTTAATTAAATCCTTAACCATTAAGTTAATTGAGTCTCTTATTACTTGATATATCAAAATTTCATTATTATTTGTTTTAGTATATTTTTGATGTGATTTTATTATTTCGTTAAAAAAATTAATCTCTTTAAGATCGTTTATTGTAAATAATTTTGCTCTCATGCCATCTTGGAAATCATGATTATTATAAGCTATATCATCAGATAATGATGCTATTTGAGCCTCTAGTGAGGTGTTATTTATATAATTAAATTTATTTTTTAAATTTTTTAAACCAATAATCTTATTTATTTTTGTCGTATCTTTAATCGGACCATTGTGTTTAAGAAGACCATCTAAAGTTTCAATAGTTAAATTTAAACCTTCAAACTTAAGATATTTATTTTCTAAAAACATTACTATCCTTATTGTTTGTAAATTGTGATCAAAACCACCGTGTTTATACATACATTCATTCAAGGCATCCTCTCCAGCATGACCAAAGGGAGTATGCCCTAAGTCATGAGCTAAGCTTAAAGTTTCAGCTAAATCATCATTTAAATTCATGTATCTAGTTATTGATCTTGCTATTTGTGCAACCTCTAATGAATGAGTTATTCTAGTTCTATAATGATCTCCTTCGGTATTAACAAAAACCTGAGTTTTATGTTTAAGTCTTCTAAAAGCAGCGCTATGGATTATTCTATCCCTATCTCTTTGAAAAGGTGTTCTATACTTATTTGAGGATTCCTTAAATAATCTTCCTTTACTTTTAAATTGGCCTAATTTTTTGTAATTTTTCATACTTTAAAATTGGTAAATAAATATTATATTAGTAATAACAGCGTTTATTTATGATTAAAGAAATTAAATTTAC
>MDSW01181859.1_pt1 | contig 10652 bp, 7 predicted proteins | sample 811171 | NCBI WGS metagenome assembly MDSW01 (sample SAMN05326641, study PRJNA326480) | marine metagenome | isolation source: seawater | place: Atlantic Ocean: North West | collected 2012 | reverse complement strand
TTCTTTTATTTTTTCTTTGCTAATATTTGTTATTGTACAACTTAAACCTAAATTACCATTTTCTATTTTATAACTGAGGTTTTGGATTTTTAATTCAGTGTTTTTTTCTTGTGATAGTTCTATAAATTTTTTTTCAAAGCTACTATCTATGCTGTTTTTATCGTATTTTGTTTTTGTATTAGTAGGTTTTTGTATTGTGATAGTGGATTTTGTTGGAGAAGGGTGTACTTGTGAGAAAATATTTTCATGTTTGATTTGATATTTAAGTATGATTTTTTTTAACTTACTGATTTGTATTTGTTGTTTTTCTTGTTCTAGAAATAATAATGAAGCAGCAACAGTTGATATAATTAAAAAACTTACAAGAAAAAATATACTTAATTTAAAGAAGCTAAAATGTTTACCAGAAATATTTAGATGATGTGTTTTTTGTTTTCCATAATAGATCATTCCAACAACATTAGCCTGTTTTCTATTTTTTAACCATTTGATCATAGATAACAAATCCTATGTAACAGTAAGAGCTAAGATTAATTTATAGATGTTACATCATTCGTCAGAATAGGCAAGCTAAAATAAGGATAGTTACTTTGTATATAGGTTGCTGTTAATTCCAATGTTGTTACTGAGCTTTCTTATTAGAGAAAAAAACCAATCACTAAGTCTATTTATATAGCTCAGTAGCTCAGGACGTATTTTATTTTGTTCATGAAGAGCTAAGATTTCTATTTCACTTCTACGACAAATGGTCCTAATTATATGTGCTTGTGAGATACAGATATGACCACCTGGGATAATAAAATTTTTTAGAGGAGGTAAGTCTTGTAGTGTGATATCTATATATTTTTCAAGATATTTAATTTTATCAGAGTTTATTTTTGAAATAGTAGGGACTTTGTTCTCATCGAGTCCTGCCAGTTCAGCTGAGAACCAATATAGGTCATGCTGTATTTTTTCTAAGTGTTGAGGCTCTTCTGTAAGTTTGTTGTTATTAGTGCTTTCTTTTGTTATTAGGTCTTTCAATAGTCCAATATGAGAGCTTAGCTCATCTAGGGATCCGTATGCTTTTATTTTTAGGTTAGTTTTCTCTACACGCAAGCCACCTATTAGAGATGTTTTCCCTTTATCACCAGTTCTAGTGTAGATAGATTGTTTTTGTTTCATAATGTTTCCACAGATTTATAGTTGAGTTAAGTTATAATATTATACTATTTATGTTAAGTATTTTTTTTTGAAAATATCATGCAGAAGTTTTTGTTGATAATCTTTATCTAGGTGGACATTATTATTGGATGAAAATATCTTTGATTGATTTTATGCATCGTATTTGTCATAAACAGCCAAATTCAACAATTAACAATTTGGCAGGAGAGTTATATGACTAGGATAATGTATGCTTTATTTGTTCTATTAGCTTTTAACTTATCAATATTTGCAGAAAACAACAAAAAATCTTCTAATAAGTGTTTAAATTTAAAGCAAGTATCAGATAATTATGTTAAGTTTATCGAAAAAAATAATGTGTTGAAATCTCAAGAAAAAACATTAAAAGATCTTTCTTATTATTTTGTTCAATACAATAATAATCTATCGCGTTTTTTAGGTTTTAAGGTTATGTATCTTTACTATGGTTTAAAAATAAGGAATTTGGTAGCATCTTATAAGGATCACTATAACAGCTTAAATAGGGATTCTTTACAAGGAAATTTACTCAGTACAGTTGATGTGTTCCATGTGCAAATGTTAGAGTCCATATCTGAGTGGGAAGCTTTAGATAGAATGTATAGTGATTATAAGGGGCACATATTATAGATAAATATACACATGGGTGAAATATTACATTAAATTTTATGCATAAAAAACTTCTCCTTTTTGTTTCTTATCTATTATTTTGGTTTTTGATATTATTTGGTTCATATTGGTACTTTGTAGATAATAATATTCTGAGTTTTTTTTATTTAAAACCTATAGATAACTATTTTGATGATGGTTATAGGCCCTCTAGTAGGGTTGATAGTGTTTTATCAGGTTTTAGTTCAATAAAAGAGATAGAATCTGTCAAAATTAAATTTATGCAAGAGGATGTAGATGCACTCAGTTTTGTTATAAATGGAAGTGTTTCTATGTTTGCAGAGCAATTAAATAAAAAAAGTAGCGAAGATTTTCGTGTTAGTAATGTAAAATTTAAAAATACTGAATTGTTCTATCTTATACCCAGAGAACCTGAAATTTGTAAAGATAAGAAGAAACAATGTATAAATAACAAAGTTAAGCTACTAGAGTCAGCTCTTATGTCTGGGTTTACTATTGCCGTCTATCCTGTCTCTGATGTTTTTATTGGGCTTAAGACTAGAAATAGTGATTTACAAAAAATATTAGAATCAAAAGATGCATATGTTGATACTTTTGCATCTTTGCCTCTATTGGTAAGGGCACATTATAGCTTTAAAATTAAAAATATAAAAGTCACTCATATTGCAGGTAAATATAGTGAAAATATAGGAAAAGCTAAAAATAAATTATTAAAATTTATAAAAACAAATAAATTTAAAAACCTAGCCAAGTCCCTTGAGGTTAAAACTAAGGGCAATCTTGTAGAGTACTCTGGATCTTGGGATAATAGTCATGAGATTATGCAAGTAAAGCTTACTAAGGATCCAAATTCTACTAGTGTTTTTATCGAAGCAAGTCAAACTATATATAAATAAAAAAAAATATATGCTACACTACAAGATAGAATTACCATCAGTTGTAAGTAGGTTGTACCTATTGTTTAATTTATAAATATTATTTAATAAATTTGGTATAAAGAAAAAAGATAATTTTTTTGGTGTTGCATTATGAAAGCAAAAAGTGGTCAAGCTATCACAGAATTTGTTATTGTTTTGCCACTTATGGTTGTTTTGATGCTACTGCCTTATTGGTTGTATAATATATTGGAAAAAAAGAATTTTAATCAAATTGCAGCAGGTAATTTAATAGATACAGATCATGGAACAGATCCAATAGAAAGCATTATACTCCCATCATTTAATGATTCTATACAAGACAGTGACACTAGAGACCCAGTTTTTTCAAATATAGATCGTAGCACTTGTGGTTCTAATAGTCGTTGTAAATTACTTGGGAGTGTAAATTCAAATTCTGGTGGTGTTATAAATACTGTTTATAAAACTATTAATGATACTGAATCTTTAGTTTCTAAATACTATGTATTAGCGATGAGCTTGTTCAAAACACTTACTGGCATTGGTGACAGTGATAGTATTCTACAAGTAAGAAGTGAGATAGATTACAAAAAAACTCCAAAAGAATATATTATGCTTTTAAAAGCTTCAGCAAGTAGTCATAATTTTAGTATTAAAAGGACAGATGCTGTTTTTCATGAAACTCAAAGTGGCTATAGACCAAGTAACTATACTAGAGGTGGATTAGTTGGCATAGGAGTTGTTACAGCCAAAATTGGTGTGCCTTCTAATGTAAAATGGGATTGGGGTGGAGAGAATAGAGATTATACAATGAGAGCTCCAGATGTAGGTGACTTAGATGCTGACATTGCTAAGCTTACAGGTGATGCAAAATCTTTTGGTAATTCTCTTGTAAATTCTGTAAGTGGTAAAGAAGGTGAAGAAGCTGCTGCAGGAGTGATAGGTAGTATTGCCGGAGGTGGTAATAATAGTGCTTTATCCTCTATGACAGGAGATGTTCAAAATATTATAGGTAATTTTATGCCTCACTCTAACTCAAAAGATCAGAGTTTTAGTAAGTCTTGTGCATATGCTTTTAGAGCTAACAACAAGTGCAATGTAAATCTTTTGGGTATTGGATCATCTGTTTATGCAGAAATGTTAGTTTTTGTTGCTGAGATTGCAGGTATTGCTGATTTAGTTGAAGATATTTTCTCAGGTGGTGGAGCTACAGCAGCTAAAAAAGCTGCTCATCAATCTCTTCGGGAAGCAAGTGAAGCTATAGTTAGTTCAATAACAGATGAAATAAAAGATCAAGTCGAGAATTTAATTACTTCTGCATTAACTGATTTAAAGGATAAGTTGGAGGGTGATATAAAAAAAGAGATAACAGATTACACAGATACTCTAAAGACCAAGGCTAGTAGCAGTTTTGAAAATGTTATGGGGTTTACAAATATAGGTGACTACATGGGTGATTTTGTCGATGAAGTAAGTGGATATGAATTATAAAATATAGGTAAAATAGATTGTTTTATAAAAGAGCAAATAAATTAGATTCACAAAGAGGTTCAATAAGTCTTTTCTTTTTAGCTTTTGTACTTATTATTATAGCACTTGTGTCAGTTAGTTTATTTGTTGGTAGTAGGGTTCATCATCAAATTAAAGTAGATCAGGCAGCTGATTCTGCAGCTAGAGCCGGTGCTGCACATCAGGCTTTGGGGCTTAATGTGATTGCAGTCAACAACCTTGCTATCGCTTCTTCTTTACAGATAAATCATTCACTTGTCCTTATGGCTTATTATGGTGGAGCTCTTAGAGCTGCATTATATGATATAGTTGATACCTTGGATGATACTGTAGAGGCATTTACAGAGGTGATGAATTTTGGCCATCAAATTCAAGCAGATGTTTTTGATAGGTTCAATAAAATTGGTGCTATTTTTTATAAATCAGCGCAAGGCATGAGTACATATAATCAAAAAATTAGAGACAATTGGGTGTACCTATCACCTATTAAGGCTATGGAGCTTGGTAGGTTAAATGATCCAGGTGCTATAATAATACCTTCTATGGGTAAGACAAAGGGATTGCCTTTTGATATGTCAAGGTTTAAGTATTCACCTACTTCGTCAACAGATGTAGGTGATAAACTACTTTATACAACAAGCTCATATGATGCTATATGTTTGACCTCAGCTCTTGCAGTTCCTAATGCTGACAAACATGATGCTATGATAGAGTGGATATCAGGCCCACTTAAGACTATAGATGAGCTTGATGCTGTAACTGCTATACTAGATATTTTTCAAAAAATAATTGAAAATGTTAACAAGTTTGCACCAATAAGATTTGGTCTGATGGAGTGTGGTATAGCTTTAAAGAGTTCAATTTTTGATATTCTAGATAGTGGTTCTAGTTGGGCTGTAGGTGTTGTTGGAGCTTGGGGTAAGGGTATTACTGAAGGTATTGTTGATACGTGGTCAGACTTTTTTATAACTAAAGGTCAGCCTTTGTGTGATATAGCCTATGGTACTTATGCTGTTGGTATGTCAGCAAATGCTGCCTTTGTCTTTGCTGATTCAGACTATAAAGACAAAGTACCAATATCTTTGCGGCTTAAGATGGTCTATGAAAAGTTCGATAAAAATCGCGTGGAATTGAAAGAGCAGTTTACAACATGTTTTCCTGAGAGCAAGACAATAGAACGTCTAGAGAAGGTTTGGGACGATTGTCCAGATACTCATTGTTGTCATTCATGTGGTTTTTTGGGTTGTTGTGCATGGGCAGATACAGATTGTTGTGATGACCCCATACAAAAGTTGGGAGTGGTGAAATATCATGTCAATATAGCACCTACAAATGATTTTTATAATACCAGTATATGCCAGGGGCTAAGAGAAGATCTTAATATTGGCAGCAAAAAATATATGAGTAATTATTGGGTAGAAGGAACTAGTACTGTTGTTACTGGTGATGTATTTGTAGGAGATAATATATCTGATTCCATTAAAGATGCTAGAATAGATAATTTACTCAAAACTTTTCTACCATATCCAACTATTGCTTATTCAAGTAGGGGCTACAAAGAGTGTAAGATACAAAGTGACGGTAGCTACCCTGCAGGTTGTAATAATAAATTTAGAGTTAGATCAAAGAGCTATATTTGTCCATTTAAAGATCTTATAAATAAATTTATTATTGACTCTTGTTCTTTTAATTTAACTATTTTTGGCCATGATATTTCTCATAAAGTAGAACCTCAGAAGCACGCAGACATTGAGTTTGCTAGCAACCCTAATTATATGTGTGATGAATATGATGCTTTTGCTAAAACGGCAACTGAAAAAAACGAAGATAAAAAAATTGGTACTCAGTTAATATCTTGGGGGCAACAAGCAAAGTATCACAGGAAAATAAATGGTCAAGAAAACAAAGATGAGAGCAACATGGGTTTTATGGTTATTAATAAAGCTAAAAGAAAAGAATTTTATGACAATTTAAATCTAGGCTCAGTTGCTATTAGTCCTATATGGAATGCGAGTGAGTTTGATTCTTTAAAAGCTTGTACTAGTCATTCATATTCTATGCTAAGTGATGTTGAATCAAAAAGATGTACTATTGAACTATACAGACACATAGGTTTTGGTGCGGTTGACTCTGATGGAAGTAAGACACTAGAGTTGGTCAGTGGTGGTCAAGAAGGTTTTTTTAGTGGGAGGAGTATTTTCTCTCGTTCACAGTGGTCTTTTGCTAAGTATAAACCTGTATATGTTCCTATGCAAAAAGATCAAGGATCTGGCAAGTCTTTTCAAACTCACGTTCTAACACTTTGGCCTGCTTGGACTGTTTCTCCAGCAACAACAAGTCTTGCAGAGTTTATCGATTCCTCATCTAGTTTTAAGGGCAAGTTAAAAAACGGCTTTAAGTATGTAGATTGGTTGATGGGCAATCGTTCTGATGAAACAGAGGATATTAGTATTAGTTTTTAATATATAGGATGTAGTAGAAAACCTATGAAATTATTTAAAAAAGCAAAAGACAGTTTATTAAAAAAAGCAAAAAAAAAAAGTAAAAAAAAATCAGCAGTAGCAACCTTGGAGTTTGTGTTAGTAATACCTTTTGTCTTAGTGCTTTTTTTAATGTCTTTAGAGTTTTCTTTTATAATGATAGAAAAGCATCTTATGCTTTCTGCACTTTATTCTGCAGGTAGAGAAGCAACTCGTAGTCTTCAAGAATATTCTTTTGGTGAACATCCCAAAGCAGGCTTTGTTGCATTTCGTAATAATTTAGATTTACCTGTAAGGGATAATGCTGAGTGGCAATGTCATAATTGGAGTGATGCAGATAATACTTTTTACAAATCAAGTACTGGTAGTGAGCTATCATCAGCTAATTATCAAGATCAGAAACAAATGTGTGAAAAAGGTGATGGCAGGATTTTCACAGGAGGTAATAATGTCAACCATCAAGGTTGTGGTTCTTGTCTATGTTGCAAGAAAAGAACAGATGATTCTACTGCACATCATGACTACAATCATATATTCATAAATCCTTCAGATCCTAATGGGATAGAAAATGATCCTAATATAGATATAACAGATCCCAATTTTGATGCTACACATGTCAGCTATGATTTTGGATCTTTTTTGGGCTCTCCAGATCCTGTAAAAAAACCATATGCTTGTCTTCCTGTATTCCCTGATTTAAGTAAAATTAGACAAACTTATAGTTGTAATGCTTTTAGTTTATCAGAAACAAATGAAATAGAAAGTTTTGCCCAAGTAAATGTAACAAAGCCTATTTTTAATTATATTGAAACTGTTAAAACTAAAATAAATTCAACTATAATTGCTCCTTGTGCTATTCCTGGTGATGAACATGGTTGTTACTATAGTAATTATTATTCGGCTAAGTACAAATGTGACAGGTTAGATAATTGTGCATATGTTGTAAAAACTGACTTTCTCAATGCTAGTACGAATAAGTGGGATGTTGGTTATGAGCCTCGCGGGGATGGGCGTATGGGTCCTCAGAAAAGATTTTTAATGAATATAAGTGAAGGGTCTACCTATAATATCTGGAAAAAAGATAGAACTAAGGTAGTTAGTTACTATTATACAGGTGCAAAAAGACGTGATGCTAGTAGAGCTACTATTAAGGAAAAGTCCATTTGTCAAAGGAAGGGAGGCTATTATTCTTCTAATAGAGATCTATTAGGTTGTGGTGGTTGTTCTTGTTGCACAAAGACACCTATGTCTGTTTTGATAAAGGAAAAACAGGATGCTGAGTGTAGAAGAGAAGACAAAAATTCTGGAAAAGAAAAGGGAATAGTTGCACTTGCTGGTCACACCTACGATGGGTGTAATAGTTGTCCATGTTGCAGAGATACAAGAATTACAAAGTCCCTTAGTCTAGACAGGCCTAGTTATCCTGAAAATGACGCTTTAGAAGCAATGAAGGATCAAGCTGAGAGCTCTGTTGATCAAAGTAACCTTGGTGAACCAGATAGTTCTCAATTTAAAAACCCTTTCGATAACACTAAAAATTTTAAGGAAAATGTAGCAGAACAGAAAGATAAAGGTACAGAATCTAGTTCTAATGTTTGCTATAATATGCTGCGTATGATGGCTTCTGCTCTTAAAAATAAACAATATAATGATACTACAAATAAGTCTGCTCTGAATTCAGTTATACGTACAGAGCTTAACAAGTGTAATTATTATACTTCAGAGTCTTATCCATCTTGTAAGGGGTGCTCGTATGATTGTCAAACTCCAGGACATTGTCAAAATAATAATAATGAATACCATGGTTGTCGAGAAGGATTTATTACTTCAGACTGTAAAAACTTTAAGCATCAGTATGTTAAAAAACCTAGCAAAAACATAGGTGGATCTAAGTCCTGTGTTTATGAAGTAGAGGATGCACCTAGGCAAGGGTTGCTAGCAAAAAACTGTCCAAGTAATCTACCTTATGGCCCTTATAAGTCTAGTGATAATATAGACTTATGTTTTAATAAAGCTGGTCAAGATGAGCTAGAGTATATTAAAAGGTATGAGAAGAAAAGTACTTTATCTGATGTATCAAGAGAGTGGTCAAGGCAATCATGGGAGGTCTATACAGGTGGAGAAGATGATAGATATGGTAAGCATATTGATTGGGGTCGTGTAGAGGCTAAAGCATCAGTTTATCAGAGGCGTTGTTGGTATGATAGTCTTGCTAATGCTAAACTTGCATGTGATGCTAATAGTGATTGCTATGGGATTACTCAAGATTCTATTGGTTTTGAACCAAGAAGAAAAGGCTCAGGACTGGCTTCAAACTCTAGTGTTACATCATGGCTTGTTTCAAATTATGAAGGTTGTTCTTGTATACCATCTTCTATTTATACTAATTTGCACAGTGCTTTAATTAAACTAGATAGCCAGTCTGCTTACTTTGTTTCTGGTGCTTTTAGCTCTACTAAAAGCTATAAGGATTTTTGTTCACAAGATGTAATCTCTTATTTAAATGGAGGCTACCAAGACTTATATAATTGTTCATCATCTACTGGAACTGTAAGTAGGGGGGAGGCTTCAATTCAAGATGTAACAGTACCCATTGATTGTACTAACCCTAGTATTTGTAATAAACATAGTAAATCTGAATGCTCTGGTGTAACTTGTCCTCCTGGTGTCAAACCCAACCTGTGTAGCGACCCTATAAAGGCTCGTAAGTATTCCAAGTATTGTAAGTAGTCTTATGGTAGTTTTTATAACCAAAGGATTATAGATATGAGAAGAATAGTTTTGTTTTTTTGTATTTTTTTCAACTTAGAGATGTTTGCAGCAGATAAAGACTGTCCTACAGCTTTAGTGAGTCGGCTTAGGAGGAAAGTAGCTTTTCGTATGTCTGTAGTTTCTCCATCGGCATCACAATCAATCAATCAAGCATCTGCTCTTTTAGATATGAATATGCAAGTACCTAGCTTTAGTACTAGATTTTCTATTTTAAATAAAATTGGAAGAGTTTTTTCTCGTTGGCCTATGGCATATTTAGCTAGTGAACTTGAGTGCAAATATAATGAAAAAGGTGTCGTGCTGAACCTTACTTATCAAAGGACTCCAAAGATACCTTATGCTGGTAGGATTCTTTGGTCTCTTTGGTTTGTTAATCACAAAGTAAACATGTTGCTTGGTGATAGCTCAGATGGTGTTTTAAATGTTGACTTAGATGAAAATTTTTTTGGTGTTAAAGTAAAATCATCATCATCATCAGAGAGGATAGAGGATGCTATTAAATCGAGCTTATCTCAATACAAACAACAAGTTGATGTATTAAGCTCACTGGTTCCTGTTGATATTAATATGCCATTTGTTAGCAGCTTAGCTAAAAAGATAAGAGCTTTATTAAACAAGATATCAGAAGAGCTTACTCTTGCTAAATCTTCAGCAATAAGAGGTACACAAAATCACTTTTCTGTGTTGATAACAAAGATGTTATATATGATCCCCCCTTTTATGCGTACAATTCCTTTAAAGCAATCAGTTTTTATTGCTTGGCAGGGAGGTAATATTAAAAATTTTAATGATAAAAACTGGGAGGGAAAGAATTTATTAATAGCTCCATATGTCGGTAAGGATTCAGGTGAATGGCATGAATGGCTTGCTAGTTTTGTTAATTATGACTATAAAGAATCTCCTTGGAGTAATTCAACCTCACAAGAGTATCTAGACGTTGCAAATCGTTTTTAGTTTATTTAATTATTAACACAAAGTTAGTTTTAGGTTTGTATAGTTTAATTATTTTATCGAATGTTCCTGTGATGTAGTCCTCATTCTCACCACTGATATCCTGTGCCATAAATGCTAGTTGTTTTTTGGGAAATACTATTTGACATGATGTTAATAATTGTTTGCATCTGTATGGAGTATCAAGGATAACTAGAGGTACTTTTGTGGAGATATATCTTTTTAAGTTTTT
>MDSW01128146.1_pt1 | contig 10652 bp, 10 predicted proteins | sample 811171 | NCBI WGS metagenome assembly MDSW01 (sample SAMN05326641, study PRJNA326480) | marine metagenome | isolation source: seawater | place: Atlantic Ocean: North West | collected 2012 | reverse complement strand
GCCGGTGGTGTTTTCCGGTACGCCCCAGATGGCGCGCTGGGGCGGGTTGGAAACAATGCGGGCGGCCTGGGCATCAATCAGCTCGTAATGGTACGCCAGGCCCAGCTCCTTGAAGTTCGCTTCGTAGTGTTCATGGTAAATGGTTTCCACCGTGTCCCGCATCACACCGTCGTAGCCGGAGATGACCGTGTCTTTCAGGCCCAGGTACGCATCTCTTTTTTCCTCAATGGCGCGGGTGAAAAAATTATGCGCCCAGTCTTTTACATTGGCGATGTCGTTGGACGCCAGCAGCCAGGGATCGCCCTTGCGCAGCTGGCGCCGGTGCAGTTCTACCGGGCCACCGCTGGCGCCCACAAACAGTACCTTGATCACCCCGGTCACATGGGAGATTTCATTGTGACTTTCTTTATTGCCGCCGGTGTCCATGGTGTCCACCACGATGTCCCGGTCGATCCAGTCCGGATTCAATCGTTTCAGGTTGCGGAACGGGATGTCCTCGCGGGTGATGTTGCCGCTGATACCTTTGCGAATCGCTCCGTTGGGGGATTTGCTGGCCAGCGGTTTCAATTGATTTTTTTCCAGCCCGGGAATCTTTTCCAGAAACGCTTCCAGTTGCGGTCGGTTGACGGTCATGCCCGCGTTCTTAATGCCCACGCCGTGCTGCTTCAGCGCCTCAATGGCATCATCCACCACGTGGCCATTGGTGCGCAGCCGGTTTTCCGCCGACAGATCGATCTCCACCAGGGGGATATCCAGTTGACTGGTAACAAACTGCTCCAGTACCCGTTCGAAAGAGACCTGGGCCATTTCGTCGCCGTGGAGTATCACCAGGGGTCGGTTCACTTTGATCCGGTTAGCCATGTGCATTCCTCTTATCAGGCGGTTCCCTGTGCCAACTTTGGTCTATAGCGCTAAATTGATCAACTGTTTAAGCAATTCCATGGCCAGGGGCCATTGAGCGCCGTGAGGCGAAGATCAGGGTCAGGGCCCTGTCGGGTACGTTTACGGGTCGAAGACTTCTGATTCAACTTGGTGCAATTTCGTATCCGGGGCACCTTAATGGTATTGGGTCGGGCTGGGTCAGTGATGGGCCAAATTGTCAGTATGGTGTACACTAATGGTATCATTGGTTAATAAATGAACAGAACATGAATCGTTCCGCATTGCTTTTGATGGTGAGCTTGTTCTGGCTGGGGGCCTGCTCCAGCACGCCGCCGGCCTCGCCCCAGCCTTCTTCCGGACAGGGCTATCAGGCCCTGCCCGACACCGAGGCCCGGGACCGGCTGAGCCGGCATTTCCGGCAGTGGCAGGGGGTGCCCCATCGCATGGGAGGTATGACCAAGGGCGGTATCGACTGCTCCGGATTTGTGGTGGTCACTTACCGTGATGTGTTCGGCCTGCGTCTGCCCCGCTCCACGGATCAACTGGCTGATTTGGGCACTGAAGTTCCTCTACACCGGGTAAGGGTGGGGGATTTGTTGTTGTTCAAGACCGGCTTCAAACAACGCCATGTTGGTATCTATCTGGGGAACGGTGAGTTCATCCATGCCTCCAGTTCCCAGGGGGTGGCCACTTCGAATGTGCACTCCGACTATTGGGCCGATGCCTATCGGCAGACACGCCGCGTTCTGAGCCACTGAAGGCGGTAACGGACCGGTTATTCTCCCGCGGCCGGTTGCGCAGCGGCGGAATCCATTGCCAGATCCAGAAGTTCCAACGGACTGCGACGGTTGCTGCGGGCGATGTCCCCCAGGGTTTGCTGAGGGCTGTCCACCTGAATGCCCGCGGCTTGCAGCCGCCGTTGCAGGGTTGTGCCGGGTTCATTCTGCAATGCCGCCAGTGCCACCAGGGGCGCATTCTGCACTTTGCCCACCAGGCGTTTGGCCGGGTGTTCCCCTGGGTTGCCATTGATCAGGACCCAGCCCCCAGCCAGCGCCACGACCCCCACCAGGATGGTGATTGCCAGTTTATCCTGAAAATAGCGGGTGAATGGCCGCCAATGGTTGAGCATATGCAAGGCGATGGCGGCCACGAAAAGCATACCCAGCCACTCGTGCATGGATTTCACCAAACCTTCCTGCAAATGAAAAAACAACAACACGCCACTGCCCGCAACCACGGCGGCACAGCCGATGATCAGGGGCGTTGACCAGATCGGGGTGTTTATGGGTTTCATTGATGGGTCCCCCTACAGCCAACTATCTTTCTGGAAAGATAGATTACGGAGTTAATATCTTTCTGGCAAGATAATTGGGCGGGGAGTGTGTGGAACCACCGGAATCATTGATCCCGGTCATTAGTTGGTTCGGGCTTAGTTGCTGCCCAGGTTGGCCACCCGTTGCGACACGTCTTCCGCGCCGCGCTGGATTTCGTCCATGATATTGGAGACTTCCGTGATCATGGTCAGACCTTTTTGGGAGACGTCGGATACATCCTCTATTTTATTGGATATCTCCAGAATCGCATTGCGATTGGCGTCGATCACCCGGGCGATCTCCGAGGTGGATTCGCCGGTGCGCCCCGCCAGTTGCCGGACTTCGTCGGCCACCACGGAAAAGCCCCGGCCCTGCTCGCCGGCCCTGGCCGCTTCAATGGCCGCGTTGAGCGCCAGCAGATTGGTCTGTTCAGAGATGGCCTTAATGGTGTCAATGATGCTTTCCATGCTGCGAAACTGGTCGTTCAGCCCGCCCAGCGAGCTCACGGCATGGGATACCACGGAGTTAATGGTTTCCGGGGTGGCGACCGCGTCACGCAGGCTTTTCAAGCCGCTGCGGGCGATTTGTTCGGTTTCCTCAGCGGTGGAGCTGGCCATTTCCGCCGCTTCCTGAATCGCCAGATTGCGCTCAATCCGTTCCGTAATGTCCGCCCCTAATTTCACCACCCGCTCCACTTTGCCGTTGTCGTCGAGAATGGGGTTATAAGTTGCCTCGATCCACACGGTGGACCCGTCGGCTCGGCGCCGTTCAAACAGGCCTGATCGGTACTGGCCGGCGGCCAGTTGTTCCCAGAAGTGAGGGTTTTCCTGGTAAAACTCTTCAGTACAGAAAATGCGGTGATGGCGACCGGAAAGACTCTGGTCGGTGTAGCCCATCAGGTTCTGAAAATTCTGGTTGGCTGAAATTATCGTGCCATCGGGCTTGAAACTGATAGTGGCCATGGAACGTTCCAGTGCATCCACCACCGCCTGTTTATTGGCCGCCCGTTCGTGGTCCTCAGTGACGTCGGCGGCGATCTAAAGAATCTTGGTGACCGTGCCGTCCGGGTTTTTCACCGGCATATAGGTGGCTTCCAGCCAAATGGTGGTGCCGTCTTTCCGCCGGCGGGAGACGGTGCCGGAAAAGGACTCGCCACTTTGCAGCCGTTTCCATAACTGTTGGTAAGCGGCGGACCGGGCATAGTCCGGATCGCACAATTCAGAGTGCTTTTTGCCAATCAGTTCACTGCTGCTATAACCTACCGATTTTAGGAACAATTCATTGGCTGCCAGAATGGTGCGGTCGGCAGTAAACTCAATCACAGCCACACTGGATTTGATCGCGTCGATTTCGCTTTGCAATGCCTGGCAACGCTCCTGAGCGGCGGTCAGGGATCGCTTTAATTTCCGGTAAAACATGGAATACCTCTATAAGTCTTTGTTTCCACGGGAAAATCGACGTAACTTGTCAAAAGGCGTCATCAGATCGGCCAGATTGCACCAAGTCTGGAAAATGGGCCAACATAATCAGTAAAGACCAAATACCTTACTAACGCTAATAAGCATGTTGGCGCTAATCAACAAGTGGGTACCGGCTAACGGGAGGTTCAGGCCATGCCGTTCGACATCAGCAGCTATGCCAATACCATGGCCCAATACAATCAGTGGATGAACCAGCAGTTATACCGGGCGGTGGCAACGCTGGAAGACCGCCGCCGCAAGCAGGATTGTGGTCTGTTTTTCCACTCCATTCATGGCACGCTCAACCACCTGTTGCTATGTGACCGAATGTGGCTGGCGCGGTTTCAGGGGCAGCCGTTTAGGGCCAGTGGGCTGGATAAGGAACTTTACGCTCAGTTCGAGGCTTTGGCAGAGGCCCGGGAAGAGACCGACGGGGTCATTATCCAATGGGCCCTTGGCCTTGACTCTGAGACATTGCCGAAGCGTCTGCATTACCGCAGCTTGTCGGCACAGACTGACCGGGATATGGATTATTGTCTGGCGGTGACGCATTTCTTCAATCACCAGACCCATCATCGGGGTCAGATCACCGCCGCCCTGTCGCGCCAGGGCATTGATTTTGGTATTACTGATTTGATTTTTATGCCGTCGGCGGCCGTCAGGGATCAGGTGGGTAGATACTGAGTTCCCGCCGTTCTCGTTTGGGGTCCGGATCCTCGCGAGTGGACACGGATAGAATACTTTCCTGGATATAATCCTCCGGCAGTTTCGCGGCGCGGGCACCCTGCAGGACATGCTGCTTGTACCAGTCGAACGGCTGTAAACGGGGGTCAGTGTAAGCCTGCTTGTCGCCCACCTCGTATAGAAATACTTCCAGGCTCTCCCCCGTTGCGGTTTTCACCGGTACCCGCTTGTCGCGGTAACGGGGGCCCTCGTAACGGTCCAGAATGGGTTTGTGGCGGAGATCAAATTCGAATACCACGCCGTGGACCTCATGCCCCGGCATACCTGTCTCCACCACATCGCATTTGGCGGAACCATCGGCCCCCTTTTTGTGAAATCGAAGCTGGTAACCCGGTAATACTGCGCTGCAGTAAAAGCGCGCGCTGGGTATCCGTGCCTGTAGTCGAGGCACGGACATATTGGAGCCGTAAGCGAAGTAAAAGATATGGGTAGTGGACTCTCCCAGGTTCATCAGGCTCCTGTAAATTACAGCGGTAACGGTGGCAATCCAAGACGGTGCCACTGTAGCACTAACGCATGCGCGCGGCGAAGGGGGTATTGCCGGGTACCGAGTAAAGACCAGGGCCGGTGCGGCCGTAAATCATCACCTGGCCTGCCGTGTTGGTGGCGAAGGCCTCGCCCAGATAGCCCTCCTGCAGTAATCTTTCGATAGGCCATGCCGACGGGGCGGTGGCTTTACCCAGGATATGGGCGGTCATATGGAACTGGTCCTGCACAGAACCCGCACCGTTGAGTTGCACGAACCGGGTGCGATTGTGGGACTCAACATACTCCCAGCTGTAGGGGTTGGTTTGATCCACGTACATCAACTGAATCCCGGAACTAAGAGATTTGTAGTAAACGCGCTCGGCCAGCGGCGGGCCACCGCGGACTTGCTGCTCCCAGGCCAGGGGCTCCGTGGTGCTTATGGCCCGTATATGCATGCCTTTGCCGAATTCCTGATAAGCAAATTCAGCATAGTAATAGTAGTAAATGGTGCCGGCCTGATCCTGGCCCAGAAGGCCTTGAAAATGTTTGCCAAATCCCCCATCAGAAGCCACCTTAAGTACGGAGCCATCGGTACGGTTCTGAAGCGTCAGATCGGTACCCTCATGCAGCTCCGTCGCAACGGTTGCGACAGCGTATCTTTCATTGACTGCCAGTTTGCCTGTGCCCAGAAAATCGCTATCAACCGGTGAGCGGCCGGTTTCCGCCAGCGTACTCATGTCCACCGTGACCATTTGTTGGCTGCTGTTATCCACGTAATAAAACCGGTAGCCCGGACCAAAGCTGTAGCGGTGTTCGGCATTCGCCAGCGGATAGTGGAAACTGCTGGCCAGTGGAATCGAATACCATGCGGGGCTGCCGGCATCCACCCAATGGACCACTGTCTCATTATCAAACTGGGTCAGCATCAATGAGCTTTGCATATCGCTGGCGGTATAGATCTGTTGCAAGTAGGACAAGCTGCCTGTATTAGTGAGCCTGGCAAGCCAGACGGTCTGGTCGTCAACACCAAAGGCCAGAAACTCATTGTCATTGCCCACCACCAGTTGCGGCGTGAGCGAATCCAGATCCGGATCCGCCAGCCGCAGGCCATCGCTGTTACGCAGCTCCGGCCCTGATTCGGTAATGGCCAATTGAGTGCCGTCTGCGGTTATCGCCAGATCTTTGATATAGTCTGTGTCGTCTGCCAGCCAGATCGCTTCGGTGGGCGGCGTATTATCAGCGCAAGCGTTTAACAGCAAACAGAAAACAACGGCGGCTAAGCGTGGCAAGGTAGGATTCCCCAACATGCTATTCAATCCCTGTGTTCGTATAATAGTGAGATGTTAATAGTGAGATGTGCGCATTCGCCGCACCAGGAGAGTGTATACTGATGGCTGCCTTCAGGTACAGTCGTGCCATTTCTGTGGCATCCGCTTGAGTTTATGCGCTCTATTAGTGTGACTGATTTATGACGTTTCCCGCCGACACTCTGGACCTTAACCGTGCCATGAATCACTTTGCTGGCCACGACCGGCTCTGGCTATTCGGTTATGGTTCATTGATTTATAAAGTGGATTTTCCCTTTCTGGAGCGGCGGCCGGCACGGGTGCGTAACTGGGGGCGACGGGTCTGGCAGGGGTCTCACGATCACCGGGGCACACCGGAACATCCCGGCCGGGTGGCGACGCTGGTGCACAGCCCCGGCGCAGTCTGTGAAGGCATGGCGTATCTGATTACACCCGGAGAGTTCAAGCACCTGGATTACCGTGAGAAAAACGGCTATTTGCGATGGGTAACCGATATTCACTTTACCGGGGATGAGTCCTGCCCCGGGGTGGTATACGTGGCCGATGAGCATAACGCTGCGTTTTTGGGCCCGGCCCCGGAGCGGGAGATCGCGGAACATATCGCCCGCAGTGCCGGGCCCAGTGGTTCCAATGCAGAGTATCTGCTGCAATTGGCAGAGGCCCTGCGTGCCCTGGGAGAACATGACGAGCATGTGTTTGCCATAGAACGGTATCTGCGTTCGCTGCCGGATTCCGCTCCATAGTGTGGGCGGCACTGCCGGATTTCCCATACTGTGGCGGACTCGGTAGGATGAAGGCGTCGTTCGGGTAAGGGGGAAAGCATGCAGGCCATGGAGCAGTTGTTCAGTGCCTTCGCGGGTTTTATGTGGGGCATGCCCCTGGTCATATTACTGGTGGGGGGCGGTTTTTTCTTTGTTCTGTATTCCCGGGGCCTGCCGTACCTGCATTTTCGTCATGCCCTGGATATTGTGCGGGGCAAATACGACCGCCACGACGACGACGGCCACATTCCTCATTTTCAGGCCCTTTCCACCGCGCTTTCCGGCACCCTGGGCCTGGGCAATATTGCCGGAGTTGCCATTGCCATCACCATGGGTGGCCCCGGCGCCATTTTCTGGATGTGGATCACCGCCGTGGTGGGTGTGGCCACCAAGTACTACACCTGCACACTGGCCATCATGTATCGCGGCCGCGACAGTCAGGGGCAGCTGCAGGGTGGGCCCATGTACGTGATTCGCGAAGGGCTGGGCAAACGCTGGCTGCCCCTGGCCTATCTGTTTGCCATTGCCGGCATGTTCGGTACCCTGCCGGTGTTCCAGGTGAACCAATTGGTGCAGATCCTGCGGGACGTGTTTGCGGTGCCGGCCGGACTGGCCGGCAGTGAGTCCCACTTCGGTTTCGATCTGGGCCTGGGGCTGGTGCTTTGTGCCGTGGTGCTGGCGGTGACCCTGGGCAATATTCAACGGGTGGGTAAGGTCACCGCCAAACTGGTGCCGTTTATGGTGCTGTTCTATCTAGTGATGACACTGCTGGTGCTGGCGCTTGATATTGACGCCATCCCCGCAGCCTTCGGCTTGATCTTCCGTGATGCCTTCAGCGGCGAGGCGGTGGCCGGCGGCGCTATCACCACTGTGATTCTGATGGGCGTACGCCGCGGGGCGTTCTCCAACGAAGCCGGTATCGGTACCGAATCCATGGCTCACGGGGCCGCTAAGACCAGTGAACCGGTGCGCGAAGGACTGGTGGCCATGCTGGGCCCGGTGATCGATACTTTGCTGGTATGCACCTGCACCGCCCTGGTGATCCTGATGACCGGCGTCTGGCAGGGGGACGCCGACGGCGTTACCTTAACGGCGCAGGCATTCGAGTCCGTATTGCCGGGTTTTGGGGCCTATGCCCTGACCATTATGGTTTTATTCCTCAGCCTCTCCACGATTTTCACCTTCTGGTACTACGGCAGTAAATGCCTGGGTTTTCTAATCGGGGCCCAGCACCAGCATTACTACGTCTGGATCTACGGGGCCCTGGTCGTGCTGGGGGCCGTGGCTTCACTGGATGCCGTGGTGGGATTGATCGATGGTATGTACGCAGTAATGGCAATCCCCACTATGGTGTCCACCCTGCTGCTGGCAAAACGGGTCAACGCCGCCACCCGGGCCTATTTCAAAACGCATCCCGAGGAGCCCCATGGAGGGTGGGGATGAGGCCCCCGGCTCCCTTATCTACGCTGCGGGCCAGTTGCGGTGCGGAATTGCAAACCCCCAGTGAAACTCAACCCGTCCTATAAATTAACCCTCCATCGCCTTCGTCGTGGATGCCATATTGTGCTTGGCGATCATGGCATCCAGCACCTTGATGATGGTCTCCCGCTCATCGGCCTCAAATTCCTCAATGGCCTGAAACCGCTGACCTGAAGGAACAGCTGCCGCTGCTACGCCTGATGGAGAGCCTGGGCCCGCCTCAAGCTTATTTATAGGTCAGTACTGACGTTTAGTGGCGCTGTACACCGTGACAGAAGGCTTGAGATAAAGAAATTACGCTTTTCAAAAAACAAGATTGTGCGATCTTGAAGGATGCTGATAGTGTGGCGTGGCGACCACTTGGCTTAAGCCCCTCAACCCGCTACTCTGACCGCATTCCCCCACCTGGCGAAGCAAGGTTAATGGACTGGAAGCAGTTGGCACTGCAGGCGCAGGATCTGGTGATGGATTTTCCCTGGGTCTGGGTCTTTTCTGCATTACACATTCTGCTGTGGATCTCAGCAGTGCTCCATGCCCTGTTGTATAAGCGCGATCCCCGGGCAGCCCTGGGCTGGATCGGGGTGAGTCTGCTGTTTCCCCTGTTCGGGCCGTTCTTGTATTACCTGTTCGGCATTAACCGCATCGTCCTGTCCGCCCGCCAATACGAAGAGACTCAACAGCCCATTGCCATTGGGTACGAAGTTGGGCGGCGGGGCAGTCGTACCGCCAATCCGGTGGTGCCCGCCGATCCGGCGCTGCTGCCGTTTGTGAACATTACCGACCGGGTGGGTTCGCTACCCATTACCGCGGGCAACCGGATTGGCATGCTGGTGGAGGGCGCCGCTGCCTACGCCGCCATGCTACGGGCGGTAGCGGCGGCCCGGGATTATATTGTCATTACCACCTATATATTCGAGACCGATGAGGTAGGGCGCGAATTTATCGAGTCCCTGGCCCTGGCGGTTGAGCGAGGGGTGGTGGTGCGGGTGATACTGGATGGTATTGGCGCCAGCTACAACTGGCCCCGGGCCCGCCGCTTGCTGCGCCGGCGTGGCATTCAGGTAACCCGGTTTTTGCCCCCGCGTCTGTTGCCGCCCCAGTTCCATATTAACCTGCGCAATCACCGCAAGATCTTTGCGGTGGATGGCGAAGTGGGTTTTACCGGTGGCATGAATATTGGCGGCCGCTATCTGGTGGATCACCAGGCGGGAACCGGCACCAGCGACCTGCATTTCCAGGTGCGGGGGCCGGTGGTGGAACAACTGCTGCAGGTGTTTGCGGAGGATTGGCATTTCTGTACCGGGGAGAAACTGGAGCTGGCCTGTGCAACGGCGCCACCGGGGGGTGACGCGCTTGCCCGCTGCATCCGGGACGGGCCCACAGACGATATGGATAAAATCTCACTGACAATGATGGGGGCCATCGCCGCGGCCCGGGAGCGGGTGATTCTGGTCACGCCTTACTTCCTGCCTCCCAAGGCCATTGTCAGTACCCTGCAGGCGGCGGCGCTGCAGGGGGTGGATGTGAACGTGCTGGTGCCGGAAAAAAGCAATCTGCGTTATGTGGATTGGGCCTCGCGCAATACCATTCTGGAACTGCTGCAACAGGGGGTGAAAATCCGTTATCAACCGCCACCCTTTGCTCACACCAAATTGCTGATCGTGGACGGTTGCTACGCCCAGGTGGGGTCGGCCAATATCGACCCCCGCAGCCTGCGGCTGAATTTTGAGTTGAACCTGGAAGTAATGAGCGCCGCCACCATCGCGGAGCTGACCGGTTACGTGGAACAGCGTCTGCGGTTGTGTCGGGACGTGACGCTAGAGGAAATTCAGAACCGGTCTTTGCCGGCGCGGGTGCGGGATGCGTTCTGTTGGTTGTTTTCGCCCTACTTGTAGGGGCTGGTATTCTGCAGGGGCTAATTAATACTGTAAGCGCATAGGCGCGGGACCGACTCGCAGGCCCAATCAGGCGCCCGCGGCCGGCCCCGTCGGTCAGTCGCCGCCGCGCAGTTTCGACAGCAGGCGCAGCATCTCCAGGTACAGCCACACCAGGGTCACCATCAGGCCAAAAGCCGCGTACCATTCCATGTACTTGGGGGCGCCGGCCGCCACAGCGTTCTCGATAAAATCAAAGTCCAGCACCAGATTCAGAGCGGCGATGGCTACCACCACCAGGCTGAAACCGATGCCGATGGGGCCACTGTCGTGAATAAAGCCCATCCCCTCGAAGCCGAACAGG
>MDSW01038925.1_pt1 | contig 10652 bp, 11 predicted proteins | sample 811171 | NCBI WGS metagenome assembly MDSW01 (sample SAMN05326641, study PRJNA326480) | marine metagenome | isolation source: seawater | place: Atlantic Ocean: North West | collected 2012 | reverse complement strand
TTCGAGTCCATGGGGCTCAACTGTAACGGCGGTGTGATTCTACACGGACCTCCTGGTACCGGCAAAACCATGCTGGGCAAGGCGGTTGCAAGCTTGTCGGGTGTCCAGTTCATGGCCGTCTCGGGCCCCGAATTGCTTTCGAAGTGGGTTGGCGAATCTGAACGTGCCGTTCGGGAGCTCTTCCAGCGCGCTCAAGAGGCTGCACCCGTTGTGTTGTTCTTTGACGAATTCGATGCCCTGGGTCGTCAACGGGACGGAGGAGATTCCTCTGCACACTCCAACTCGGTGGTGGCTCAATTGCTAACGTTGATGGATGGACTTGGTTCTAAGGAGGACATTTACCTCATGGCTTCGACCAACCAAATCGATCTCGTTGACCGAGCCTTCCTTCGGCCAGGGCGATTTGACCGCACCATCTATGTCGGGCCGCTTGAGAAGCAACACTACAAGGAATTCTTTTCCAATGAAACCAAGGATTGCCTCTGCGATGTCTCCGGTGAGCAATGGACGTCGTTCGTCAAGCAACTGGTGGACGAAGCGACCGGGGCTGAACTGCACGGTTTGGTGAACACAGCGAAGCGTCACTCGGTCTCTCGAGCCATCGCCCTTGGGCAGAACGTCGCTGCGTTGGAACACCGCGACTTTGTCGCCGCTCTCGCATCGGCGCCACATCTCTTTTCGGGCTATGCCCAAGACCTTCCAAAGGTCGAGGTTTGGGACGATGACGACCAGGATGAAGATGACGATTGGGTGGTGCCATGAGCGACCGATTTTCTCGGCAACGTGGCCTTTTGCGCCAAACCGTGGTGGAGCAAATCCACCTCACGCTCGCTCCTGAGGATTTCCCTTCCTCCTTTGTTGAGGCCATGACGTGCCTCGGTGAACAGTTGGGCGCACCGCCGCACTCGAAGACGAAGGCGCCCGGTGGGTTTCAAGTTCAATGGGGGCCTTCGTCGCAATTGGATGAAGACCGTTCTTCCATTCGGGTCAACTACGGCGCCGAAGGCATCTTCCTCGACGGGCAGGAGGCTGGAGAACCGATTGATCCCGTCTATGAGCCGGCGGTTTCCACCCTCGCGGCTTGCTTGGTCTGGAGCGAAATCTTGCGCCGTGCTGAGGCTTACCTCCCCATTGAAATTCCAAAAATTTCCGTTTCCGTCAACGTCCGAGTGAATGAAAATTCCTTGTACAACAATGCCTCTCAGCTCAAGTTCACCCTCGATGGACACCGCGTCCATCAGAACATCCGTGATGCCGATGACGGTACCATGCACCGACGCGTTTTGATGCGAATTGATGATGATGACCCGCTGGTTCATGAACTCATCAAGAAATTGAACGTCCATCTTCCGGAACAAACGATCGAGATGCGAACACCGGTACTTCCCCTTTCTCTTCCACCGCTTAAGCCCGACCTCCACGGGCATCTCAGCGTGGTTGGCGCGGGCGGTCTTGGCACGTGGTGCCTGCACACGCTGGTCGAGGGCATGAAGCACGCCAAAACAAGCGATGTTCGATTCCTGGTGTTTGACAAGGATTTGGAAATTGAAGAGCACAACTTGAACCGGCAGGTCATCTACGGGCCTGAAGATGTTGGTTCGACCAAGATTGCTGCGACCCGACGCTGGCTTGAACAACGTCTTCCAAATGCTCACATCGAGACGGCTTACGAATTGATCGACGCCATGGCTCGTCCGGTTGAAGAGGCCTCGAATGACGGCATTGACCTTGATGATCTGTTCGATTCAACCCCAGAAATAAATGAAGTTGAAGAAGACACATTGACGGTCCAAGACACCATCACGCAACTCGAATCAACGGACCTCGTCATCGGCTGCTTGGACGCCATGCGCCCCCGAGTGTTGGCCAACTGCATCGCTGCCAAGCAAAGGGTCCCCTACATCAATGGGGGCGTCGCTAATTTTTCGGGCGAATATTCGCAATTTACCACCACCTCCCTGGTTGACAAGTACGGTCCAAGGGTTGCTCAACAAACCACCGTGATGTCCTGTCAAGAAGACGGTGCTGTACCGCTTTCCTCAATGGTGCTCACCAATGCCTTTGTCGGTGCATTTCAAGCATTGGCAGCTCTCCAGCGGTTGTCGGGTTATGCCTCGTCGTGCATCGAATCGGCGTACTGGAATGCCTATGAAAACGAATTGTTCGTTCAACATGCAGACGAACATCCATTCCAAGACGCTTCCGTTGAGGCATTGAACCAAGCCCTTTGGCCCGATGAGGTGGTTGAGTGAGGCTCACCCACCACTTGCCGGTCCTCCGTTCAAACAAATGGGTCAGTGCCGTACGGTGCACGTGCCAACGAACGGTCTATGTTCACAGCAGCCTCTACCGCTGGCTCGCTCAAACGGGAAGTGATTTCTCCCTCCCACGTTGTCAATGCGGTGAAGTGCTTTTGTCCGTCAATCATGCTCCTGAGGTGCCTGCCGTATGATGGGCCAAATGTTTCCTTCAATTGAGCGTCGTATTTTACAGAATTCTCAACCCTCAAACAGCAGATAGGATACCAACAAAGACCATACTCAAAGGAGATGATGAAGATGATGAACAACATGATTCCACTCACAATTGCCAACACGCTTGACCAAACCATCAAGCAGCGGGTTGAGGTTTCTCCTCAGCAAACCGTGCGGGATGTTGTTCTGCAACACAACCCTACAAAGCTCGACACCTTCGATGTCTACGATCAAGATGGCAATGTCGTTTCAGGGGAACCTGCCGCAAACCATCGAGATGCCACTGTATACGTAGGTGTTCCAAAGGTGGCGGGAGGAGGTATTCCTCTGAACCGCCTCGCCGATCTCCAAATTGAATATCCTTCGATTCAATCGGTGAAGCAGTGGACCGATCGAAAGCAGGTCAAGATGTTCCTTGTCCGCTTCCCATCCAACGGACGAACCCAGAGCGGTTTTTGGGAGGTTGTCATTTATTGTCCGAACGCGTCTTCTCAACTGATGCATGCCTATGTGCTTAATTTTCGAGAAATTAAGGGCCGTGCAGGTGTCAACCTGTTCTCTCAGCCTCCTTCAGCATCCTATGCAACCGGCTCTGGAAACGGTACTATTCCAGGATCAAATCGAGCGGCATATTGGGTGTGTCATGGAAACATCATGCCTCATTTGGACCGCTTGGGCAAAGATCCCGTCGTCAGGGTTGGTGCCTACATTAATCACATTCAGAATTTGTTGAACCAATAAATTGTGGAACCAAAAAGGTCCATTTTAGGAAGCAAGCCCATTCTGCCCTTCCGCCAAAATGTGTCATAAATTACACACTTGGGTGGTGTGAAACCGTGGAAGTTACTGAGCATGAACTCAATTTTGAGCGAGAATGACAAAGGAGGAGAAAGGATGAATGGTGGAATCGATCTTCATGACCTACCTGGAGCTCACGGTGGGCGAGAACGCGCTCATGGTAAGCCTGTGAGGAAAGGGGCTAAGGCCCCTCAATTCGATGCTTTCAACCCACGACTCCAAGTCAACCATGCCCGTTGGCGGGAAGGCCAACAGCCTGATGTGGGTGATTGGTATGAACCCAGCTACAATCGAAAGGATACCATTGTGAATTACTTGGCCCTTTTCCTTGGTGTGCTGGCGCTCTTGGTCGGTCTCGCTTACGTTGGTTTCGTGGTCTATGAGTACATCATTGAGCCGGTGTTCAGCTTCATTTTCGAGGCACTTGAAACGTTGGTGAACGCTGTTTTGGAGGCGGTTCAATTTGTCGTTGATGTTGTTTCCGCCATTGTCGAAGCCATCGAATTTGTCGTCAATGGAATCGTCGCCATTGTATCGTTCATCTTTGAGGTCATTTACGTCCTCTTCTGGGGCCTGATTGGTTTGATCCTTCTTCCATTTTGGTTTCTTTACGAGGTTGGGTCGTACATCATGGAAGTTGTGGATTGGTTTCTTTCCGGACTTGCTTGGTTGTTTGGGGCCTAACGTATGTTTTGAAGATACACTCAACCATTGAATCAACACAACCATGGAGATGAGACGATGAACAACGGAATTGACCTCAATGACTTGCCTGGCGCCCGAGGTCGGCGAAATGCTCCCAATGGAAACCTTGTGAAACCGGACAGGGAAGGGATCGATCGAATTGTCGACGCAGCGCCAATTTGGAATCACCAACCGGCAATTCGAGTTATTCCAAACGTTCCTGCTGATTGGATTCGTCCAAATCGGCACAGGGGTCTTGATGCTCTTCTTTCCTTCCTCGCCACCCTTGGTACCTTGCTCAATGGGTTGATTCTCCTGTTGCTGGTTGGTGGATTGGTTCTTGGAGCCGGTATTTTGCTGTTGAATTTTGGAGAACAACTCTTGGATTGGCTCGCTCAAGCAGGGGGGGCCGTCCTTTCTGGTCTTCAGTACCTGGCACAGGGAGCGATTGCCCTCTTTTTGGGCGCCATTGACCTGGTCCTCGCAGCCCTTCTTTTCGTGTTGGTGACCGTGGTTGAAACTGCGGTTTGGTGTGTGGAGTACGTCGTCGATGGAATCACAAATGCATGTGTCTGGTTGGTTCAATCCATCATTGAGAGCATCACCTCCTTCGTCGTTATGCTCGTGACCTTTGTGGTTGATTTTTGGGTGGGTTTGTTCATGTTCGTTGTGGACCTCGTTGTGCTGCTTATCGAGATGGTCATTGCGGTTCTTTTCGTGTTGGTCGTTGGAATTCTCATCGGGACGATCATAGGGGTCATCGGGGCAGTGTTTGGAGCAGTAATGTGGACCGTGGGGCTCGCCTTGCTCCCTTTCATTCTCATTTCGGAATTCGTTCAGTATCTTTTCTAAACTCGAACGTAAAATTGTACAGGTGATTGAAATGCCACTGCTAACGATGCTGCGCACCTCCAAACTCTTGTCTGAGGAGCGGCCAGTCATGATCCTCATCTACCCCTCAAAGCTGTCCCACCTTGTCAAACCCGGTCAGCCATTGCGCCTTTACCACGGCTCGAAGACCTCGAATCTCGAGTACCTCTCGCCCACATCGGACTATGCTTTGAGGCATGATTTCATCAAACGTGGAAATTTGAAATTGAAACCGATGCTCTTCTCGACCGCAAGCCCCCTTGCCGCCAGTCTGTATGCCGTTAAATTCAGGGGCTCTTCTCTTCAATCTCCTGCCGGCAAACGATTTGGAAGCGTCTATGCTTTTGATGTCAAGGTGCCAAAGCGACGAACCCGCTCAAATGTCAAGGTCGAGCGGTTGGTCTGCGAAAGCATCAACCAAGTTTACGTGGTGTTCAATCGCTCAGTACGTCCTGTTCATGAGATCACGAAACTGCACGACCTGGTTCAATTTCGAGCATCTTCCCGTCCACGTCGTCGACGAAGCTTTCGGAGCCTGTTCCGGGTCTAGGGCCCCATCTGGATGGTGTGTGCTCAGCCTGTCAAAGATGACAGAAAGCGACTCGCTCAAGCCGCTGTAGAATTGAACAAACGGAACACCCGAAAAACTGGAGATGAAGAACATGGCACGAACCTACCGAAACACACCCGAAACCAAGCAGAAGAACAAGCGACGCAAGTCCAAGAAAAACAAAGCTTCCTGGAAAGCCTTTCGAGAACAGCATCGACATGCTTCTGCCATGGAATCCTCCTCCCACATGAACGTTGCAACGGTGGTGTGTCGATAATGACGCAAACTGGTTTCATCAATGCGCAGTGGAACTGCGGCAGTCGCATAGCCAGGTCATTGCGCCGGATTGCTAATTCGGTGGTGTTTCACCTCGTGGGTTCGAATCCCACCTGTCGCGCCAAACATCGAACAAATGGAAAACCCGAACAAAAGAGGAGATGAAGAAAATGGCGAAAACTCAGAAGAAAGACGAACGCTCTGTCCAAAAGAACCCGAACAACGACCGTTATTACAAGGATCGAGGATACAAAGGCGGGAAAAAAGAATACGCCAGGAAACATGGATTCTGAAGAATCTGACAGAATTTTGACCATTCAAAGAGCAGGTAGACTGAGAGTCCAGCAAAACGCCGAACACCAAAGAACACAACACAATATCAGGAGATGAAAAACATGCCAAAATACAACAAAAAAATCCTCAACCACCACAAGCGAAACCACAACGGGCGCGCACGCGCTCGAAAGGATGACGTTCCTAAGAACGCTCCACGCGCTTACACTCGCCCCTGTGGGTGCCGTCCAGAGAACGTTGCGAACCGTAACAAGACCATCGCACACGCCATCAAAATTTCCAAGCCGACCATGGAATGGAGTACCATTCGCGGATGCTGGGTCCCTCACGTCGCCAAGCACATCAAGCGCCGCTTTGGTCGCTGCATGCGACATTTCGACATTGAACGGGACATGGGTCCCGACGACTCGACCCTTGCAGGAGCATCGGCTTGATGTGGAATATTTGACAGAAACATGAGGCCTCAATACGCAGTAGGATTGAACAAACGGAGCAAACCCGAACAAACACAAAAAATCAGGAGATGAAAAATATGCAGAACAACATGATCCCACTAACCATTGCCAACACCCTTGACCAAACCACCAAGCAACGCATCGAGGCGAAGCCAAACCAGACCCTCAAGCAGGTCGTCCAAGAGCAGAAGCTCGCCCCACAAGGGTCCTTCGACGTCTATGACCAGCTCGGCAAGGTCATTTCCAACACCAACGTTGCCAACCATCGCGACGCCACCGTCTACGTGGGCGTGGCCAAAGTGGCAGGGGGCGCTCTCCGCGGTGGGCTTGACCTTGATGACGACGATGGGTGGGACCTTGATGACCCGGCCCCATTGGTGAAGCCTCGAGAAGTCACCTTCATCCTCCAAAACGGTGAACGTCATACCGCTCAACCTGATCAAGGAGAATTGCTCATTCAGACTTACAAGCGGGTTGTAGGTGGCCCACGCGACGGCTCGCCCATGGAAATCTACGACAACGAAGGTAACGTGGTGAGCAGCCGAAATGCGTTTGACATGGTGGGGCGCTCCTTCCGAGTTGGTCTTCGAGAGTTCCCAGGCGGAGCCTTTGGCTCCAAGCGTGGTAAGCGTTCTGCCTCTCGTTCTTACGGTCGCCAAACCGTTCAGCCCCATCCAGCCATGGTGCCTAAGGAAATCATCGTTCAAACCACCGCTTTCACACAGCCTCGAGGCCACCTTGAGATGGGCGGATTGCTCATTGGGCACATCGACCATGAGGGTAACAACGTGGTCGTCTGTGGGTTCTTCCCACGTCAGGACAAGGCATCTCCTGGATATTGTGAGTTCAGCGGTTCGTTCAACGCCATCGCTTCTGCAGCGTGTGACTTCGCCAACGAACGCGCTGGCGGTCCTCACACGCCTCCGCTTCGCATCATTGGATGGATTCACACGCACCCTGACATCGGTATTTTCTTGTCTGGCACTGACATCAACACCTTTGGCATTCTTCGCCGAGCATCTTTCGAACAACGCAGCGTAGCGGTCGTCGTCGATCCCTTGCAAGAAAAGCACGGTGTCTACATCAGCGAAAAGAAAGCGACCAACCACGACGCTGGCCAAGCCAACGCGAAGGTACCGCTATCCGAGGATTTGGAAGCTCGATACCACAAGTTCCTCAACCGAATGCGAGCCCTTCAGAACAAGATGGGTAAGGAAGAGATTCCGTTCATTCTCCCCGGTGTTCTGTACCAACAGCGCCGAGCTATGGGCGATGTCGATGACGTGATGGAGGCCAAGCTGCAAGCGCTCGACAAGTTGTATCGTCAATCCGTCAAGGACGCCGAAACCTTGCAAAACCACGAACGGCGAATCAAGCGCTCCGAGGAGTCCCACGCGGCCACCAAGTCGTCGCTTCAACAACTTAACACCAAACTCGACAGCCAAGTTCGCTCGCTTCAGACCAAGTTGGGTATGGCCCAAAAGAAGTTGGATGCCCGTGATGATTTGATCAAGGAGAAGTTCGAAGCACAAGAGGCCAAAATCGCCGACCTCGAGAGCCTTTTGCGCAGGATGTTGCCTCGCCTTGAGCCTGCGAATTCTCTCCCGCCCAACGAGGGTGATGCGTCGCCATCTTCTCCATCAGATTCAGAGGTTGATCAAGTGGAACGCTCTGCCGAAGGTCCACCAAATCAGCCGGCCCCTGTGCCCGATGACCCTCAAAAATCCCCTGTCCAAGCGGATTCAAACAACGAAGAACAACCTGTTGAACAGGAGGAATGAGGTGAACCAAACATGCCACAATGTCGAGAATGTAAACGTAGAATTGAGCCCGGCCGATATGTCTGCGACCCCTGCAGTTCCATGTCAAATTCGACGATTGACGAGCGGTACAATCGGTATCGGCGAAACGGCTGACTTAGTCGGACTGATAATCGCTTAGTAAGAAGAGCGAACTCATGTGATTCACATGATTTCTGTAGTTTTCGGGGCTTTCTTCTAGCCAAGCATTGATGACTTTCATTGCTTCAAGCTCATTTTTCCTGAATAATTCTAATTTTTCGAGTTTTTCACCGGTGAGGTATCCTCCACCTTTCTTGTGGTGAAGGTCCTTCCAAATATACGATGCCATTTCTTCAAGTTTGCTGACCTCTTTATACATCGAAATGATAGTTTCACGGTGTTTTCTTTCGTAACAAGCCCCAGCGATTGATATTGGAAATTTGTTCGGCATTTTCTCGATCATGACATCAACAAATTTGAACAACCAATCTCTTATGTCTTCTGGGGAAAGTTCAGCTGATTTATTTGCAAGGAGAACATCATCCCCCGCAAGTATCCACGGAACGAGGTTTTTCACGCTACAAGCCTCGAGAGATTCATACATGGACTGCCACCATGTTGTGTTGAATAGTGTTGATCTGCGTTGTCTTTTGATGAGGGCACTATGCCGCAAAGTCATCACATCGGTCCTTACATTTGGTTCATTTTTATTCTCCATCCTAATTACTGGCGGTAATTCGAGGGGCAGAAAGAGATCTTCAATATCCTCAATAAATAAGTTGGTGGAAGGTGGTAATTCGCTTTGTTTGGTGGTGTACTTGAAGTCCATGAAAAGAGAACCAATTGAATTTCCGTCAAATTTTACCAAGTGTCTAACCGGGAATGGGCCTTGTCTCAGTACGTTTTTCGCATCATTGAAAGCCGGGTTGCCTTTTTGACGAAGTTGGAACAATGTGCCGAGTTCATAGAGCAAAAAATGGAAGAAGCAGACGTATTGTTTTCCTCTTTCCATTACATTCTTTGGGTTGCTTTGGGCCTTATTGGGATTGGGCGTATTCTGACATAAGCAACACAACTCACATTGTTTTGGTGTTTTCACACTTTGAATTAATGAGGGAAAGTTGTGAATGTCCTCGTGTTCAAGTTTCTCTCCAGAATAGTAGATTTTCGGTAGGAAAAATGCCGCATTATCATCATCTGTGAAGTGGTCATAAAATTTCTTTCTTGGTTTACCTGCCTTGTTCTTCATCAAATTGAATTCTTTTTCGCTAATGCCCAGTTGTGATAGATGTGGGGGGAGCAATTTGAGGTATTTCTCAGCAGCAAGTTCGATAGCGTCGCGGTATGGGTGAGAATTTAGATGCTCACGAGTCAAGGATTGTTGTAGCACTTTACGTAGAAATGATTTTTCATTGTCGAAAGAATTTGTGGAAAGGTAACTGATTCTTCCACCACCATCAATGATGATTGAACCAGGTCTTTTTTCTTGCAAAATTTGAGTTCGCAAGGCTGAACCTGTTGCATCAAGGAAGGTGGATGCACCGATCACCATCTTTTGGGCGGTTGATTCAGATAGCCATTTATTCATGCTTGTAGTCCCATCCTCGGGGAGCCCCCAATCACTGATCCATGTCTGAATTTTACCAAATTTGACAGTGTGTGGGAGGAAATTTTTCAATTCTTTGTGGTTGGTGACGTTAACATAAAACCCCGCTTGAGCATCCATTTCTTTCCATATGAGCTTTTCATCCTCTTCGTCCATATTTGGCCAGTATTTTGTTACTTGCTCGTGCTGGGAGTGAGCTTCGGTGAGAAACCGGATTTCATCAGTATGAAGGCTGGTTTGGGAGTATTGTTTCGCATCTTCCCCATAGGTAGACCCCTCCCTGATATATCGCATGATGGAATGTTGGAGTTGGTCGTAGTTCTTGTCCCGGTTCTGACCTTCGACTGTTTGTTCAAAAATCAAGTCATTATGAAGGACAAGTGTGGCTAGAGAGTGCCAGTCTGAGGTTTGGTTGATACTCGGTAGGATCTTGTCAAAAAAAACAGTAAGGGTGAAACTCAATTGCGCATCTGGGTTAAGTGGTTCATCAAGTGGACGTTTTCCTTCCCGAATCATCGGATATCCCGAAATCAGTTCCATAATTCTTCGATGGCGTTCCTCTTCCGGGCATTCGTATGTCCGCAACCTTCCCGGCCATATGCGCAGCAGATAAGTCATCGCGCTAAATGGGGTTTCATGGCCCTGGTATACTTCCCAGTTCGGCAAGGGATGCTGGTTCTTGGCAGGGCACCATGCATCGATGCTTCCTCCAATTAAGGCCATGTTCTCATCCAACCTCTCGGATAAAATGAATGCTTCTGTTCATTCTTTGAGGAACTCTACTTCATGAACTCATTTGTTATGGGGGTCATTGTTGAGGGGAGTCTATTGAGGGTCCTGAAATTGATGTCAATTGTGTTTGGG
>MDSW01000816.1_pt1 | contig 10653 bp, 10 predicted proteins | sample 811171 | NCBI WGS metagenome assembly MDSW01 (sample SAMN05326641, study PRJNA326480) | marine metagenome | isolation source: seawater | place: Atlantic Ocean: North West | collected 2012 | reverse complement strand
CCACGTTGATAGGCTGGGTGTGGAAGTGCGGCAACGCATGTAGCTGACCAGTACTAATAGCTCAATTGGCTTGATTTATGCACTGAAAAAAATTTTTAATTTATATATAATAATCTAATGGGAATTGGTAATCACGAATTATATTTTTTAAAATATATTTCTCAAAAAATTTCATTTAAATCGGTAGCTACTATTGGTAGACAACTTTTAGTTTCACAACCCAATGAAATTAAAAAAATATTAAACACAAAAGAACACTACGAAGGTTATTGTGAGGAATTATTAAAAAAAGAATTTAATGCGACCTCAGTTGATTCTTATGATTATAGTGATTATGAGAGCGCAGATTACGTTTTTGATTTTAACAAAGAATTAAAAAATAACAAAACCTATAATCTTGTTATTGATTTTGGATCTTTAGAGCATATCTTTAATATTTCTCAGGCTATAAAAAATATTATAAACCTTTGTGAAGTTAATGGATACATATTACACTCAAATCCATCGAATGATTTATGTGGCCATGGTTTTTATCAGTTTAGCCCTGAACTTTATTATTCAATATATTCAAAAAAAAATGGATTTTCAGAGACTGAAATATTTTTAGCAGAATATCCTGATTATAAAAAACATATAAATTATTGGTATCAAGCAAAAGAACTGTCAAATGGAAAAAGGATCGAATTTTTAAGTAATTTTAGTGTTGGTTCTTTGGTTTTTACAAAAAAAAATGAAGCTAAAAATAATTTTGAAATTATTCAATCCGACTATGAATTCGTATATAAAAATAAAAAACAAGATGAAGTTAATCAAAAAAAAAAATCAAATATAATTAAAGATTTTTTAAAAAATTTTAATATTCTTAAAAGAATTGCATCTTTATTAGGTGTTTTTAAATATAATTTAAAAAAGAAAAAAAATATTAAATTAAAATATCTAAAAAATAATAAAAATTTTAAAAAATTCTATTTTTAATTAGCTTCTTTAATTTGTAATTGCCTTCAAAACTCCAATACTCCCTGTGTTTTCTAAAGCTAAAATTATAAGATTCAATTCATCCAAATAATCAATGTCTCTTATTCTTTCATTTAAAAAAATCTTTTCTAAATAAATAATTTTATTGTTTTTTAAATCTAGTTTTATTCTAAAAATACTTCCACCATTTAACGATGAAACTAAGTAATTATTTTCCCAAAACTTGCTAAATTTATTAGATACTTTTGTTAATTGAGAGATTCCTACTGAAGGAACAAATGAAAAAACAGGTTCTTCAAAGTTATATTCATAATGATTCTTTAAATAATTATATTTTTCTTTATTTTGAACTTCATATTCATAAGGTTCGCCATATGAGCTAATTGGCCATCCATAGTTTTTGTTAAAATTTATAATATTAATTTCATCCCCACCTCTAGGTCCATGTTCTGTGGAAATAATAATACCATTGTCGTTATACAATCCTTGAGGGTTTCGGTGTCCTATAGAAAAAATAGTAGGTTCAAAATCTTTGTAATCTATAAACAGTATTTTGCCTAAGTTTGAGGAAATTTTTTGTGCGTAACTTTTTTTTTTTGCTAATGCGTCTATAGAAAATAATAAACCATTTTTACCATTAAATTTGTAATTAACCATTTTTCCAGCATAAGTTGATTCAACACATTCTTTATTCATAAAAACAGTTCTAAACTTAAGTTCATCTAAATTATAATCAGACTCTTTAATTCCAAGAAAAAAACAATTTTTTTTAATTTCTTTAGCAAAGGAAAAATATATTTTTTTATTATGAACCATAACATCAAGTATTTTAGAAAAATTATCATCAAAATTTATTTTTGGGCTTATATCTTTTCTTAAAATTTTATTTTTCAAGCTGTTAGCATCAAAAAAAATAAATTTTCCAGTAACAGATAATATTAATATTTTATTATCTATATAATCAAAGTAAAAAGATCTTGTTTCAGGTTTAACAAACATTTTATTATTTTCTGGTGGCTGACTTGATAAGTCATAATCTTTAAGAGAAAGTTTAAAATAATCTAAAGTTAAAAACTCCGTCAATGGTAATTTTTTTTGATTATAATTATTTTTTATTTTTCTAGTCTCGTACAATTCTTCCATTTCCTTCAATTTATCTTTTCCAATAACTACTTCTTTTATTTTTTGTTTATATTTTGTAGGGATCAGTGGAGTAATTTTTGATTTAAATGAGTTAAAATTTGTTAAAGGATAAATAACAAAAAATATAAAAAACGAACTTAACAATAAAATAACAATTTTTTTCATACACCTATAACTTTTTTATAAAAAATTTATGAAAATTAATATAGTTTAAATACTACATGTTTTTTAAAAATAAATATAATTTAAACAATTTTTCTGAAAACCTTAGTTTAAATAAACTTTTTTTTACTATTATTCTATTTGAAATTGGAGTTTTTATTTTTTTAAATCAAAAAAATTTCTTAAATTCACCTAATCTTCAAATTGGTGATGCGTATAGTTTTTATTTCTACAACTATTCGAATTTAGAGAACTTTTTGGGTCAATATAGATCATTTGGAGGACCTTTGTATGTAAAGTTTTATAAAATATTTTCTGAACAACTAAATTATTGGGGAACAGTAAATTATATATTTTTTTCACTGTCTTTGTTATTGTTTTTTTATTCTCTTGTAATAAATAATTTTAATAAAGTTTTTTCATTTTTTTTAATTTTAGGAATTCTTGGTTCAACTAAACTATGGTATTATTTTAGTCATTGGTCGGAAGTTTTATCTATTATTTCAATTTTATTAACCATAAGCTTTTATTTCTTTAGTTATAAACAAAACAAAAATTACCAATATTTATTTTTTACTTTCCTTTTATTTTATACTTATCAGATAAGGCCATTATTTGTTGTATTTGTTTTTACATTTATATTTTTAGAATTTTATTTAATTAAATTTGATAAAAAAGATAAAATATTTAAATTCAAAAATTTAAAAATTATAAATTTTACACTCTTACCATTAATAATTTTTTTAATATTTAGATTTTTTGTTACAGGTCATTTAGGTATTGCTCCTTATGTGGGAGCCCATCTTGGTGCACATGCAATATTTCATTTAAATGAAAATAGCATAGGTCAAATTTCAACTAAAAATAAAAAATTTGCGGAAGATATACATGCGAGAAAATTGTTACACCACTATCCATGCAATCTTAATTACGACGAAATTAAAAAATTAAATAATTATACAAAGTGTTATACGGAAAATACCATGTCTCTTATGCTTGAGATGATAAAGAACAAAACAAATCAACAGCCATTTGATAGCAATAATGAAAAAAATTATAATTCATGGAAATATCTAGAAACTTTAGACCAATTCTTTATGAAGGTTAAAAATTACAATAATATTGATAATAGTTTGAAAGAATTTTCATATGAATTAATAGGGCTAAATTTAAATAATTTTTTAAATCAAATTAAATTAAATATTTATAACTCTTATGTTATGCAAGTTAAAATGAATACTAAACTAATTTACATTTATTTAGTTGTTATATTTTTATTTATATTAATTTTTTTATTTAACAAGAAGTCGATTTCTAAAGATAAAAGCAGCCAAATCAAGTTAAATGGGATACTTTTATTTTTTTTAATTAGTAACTTTATTAGTATTTTTATTCTTTCAACTATTCATTTGCCAAAGCCAAGACTAATGAGTGTTCAAGGAGTTTTTTTCATACCAATTTTATTTTCGTATTTAATAGGCGCCAAGCTAAATATATTAAAAAAATAAAATTTAATTTATTTAAATTTTACTAATTACTAAAAAAATTTTTGGATTTAAAAAACCTAAAATTGGATAAATACTTTTTATATTTAGAAAATTACTTATCATATCAAGTAGCTTAGAACTTGGACCAATTACAATTCCGTTATAATCTTCTTTTTCTATCTTAAATTCTTTATTATCAAAAATTTCTCTATATTTTTTAAAACTCCCAACTCTCAAGAGTCCTCTTTCATTTTTATCAATTAAATGAGTTAACCATATAAGAGGATTAAATTTATTTGGCTCATAAATTATTAATTTTCCTCCTTTTTTTAAAACTCTTTTAATTTCATCAACATTTTTTTTTATATCATCTAAATGGTGAATTACGTCAATTACTAAAATTATATCAAACTTTTGATTTTCAAATGGTAGTTTTTCAGCTTCAACTTTTTGCACCTCAATATTTTTAAGATTATATTTTTTAAAGTTTTGCTTACTTTGATCAATAAACTCTTTACTAATATCTACACCAAAAAGTTTTGATTTTGTTAATTTTTTTAATTTAATTAAAAATGTTCCTGGACCACAGCCATAATCTAATATTGTAAAATTATCTGAAAGATAATTTTCAATTTTTTTATCAAAATATTTAGTTAAATTTTTTTTATTTAAAATATTTTCAATATTAAATCTTGTTTCGTTTGAAAAAAAAGTAAATTTCTTTTTACCTTTGACCAATTCATCATAAAATTCACTGGTATTTTTTGAAGAATGATTTTTCATTTAGTTTATATCAATTTTTATTGTTTTATTAACTAACCATTTTATAAAATCTATATCAAATTTCATTGCAATTATAAACGTAAAACAAATTAATATTAGAAGAAAAATTAATTTAGTATTTAAATAAATTTTATCTGGGCTTAATTTGCTATTAACAGTCTCTAAAGAAAGGTAAAGATAGTAACAAAATATAAGCGAAACAAACGGATAAAGTAAAATTAGTTCCTCTCTGTATTTTAATAAAAATATTGCAATAAAAAAAGATACAAGCATTAAGTAAAATAGACAGCTTATTAGCAAGTTAGTTTCATTATATTTTTTATAATTTTTTCTATATTTTACTAGATTACTTAAGTTAGAATATTTTTTAAAAAATCTGATTTCCGACAACCTTTTGCTCGCCATTAAAAAAGATCCTGTGAACCAATAAAATAAAAGAATACTTACTGGAGGTAAAAAAAATTTATCTGTAACCATAAACCAGCCTAAGAAAAATCTAATTGGATTATTTATTGATTCAACAATAACATCTAAATAAACAATATCTTTAAATCTAAATGGTTTAATATTATAAAAAATCGCAGAAATTATAAACGCTAATGAAGTGTAAAAAAAAAATTTGTTTATATATAAGGCAATTACTAAAGAAAATATATAAAGTGCCAAACAATAAAACAATATATCTTTAGATAGTATTTTGCTTTTTACTAAAGGCCTAAGCTTTTTTTTGGGGTGGTACTTATCATGATCTTTATCAAGGTATTCATTCATAGCATAATTGCTAGAGGCAATTAAAAAAGATGAAAAAAATCCAAGCAATAGATTAAATAAGTTTAAATCGTATTTTGGCAGTAGCAACGCAGCAAAAAAAATTCCAGGAATTATAAACAGGTGTTTTATAAAGTGGTCAGGACGAGAGATTTTTATAAGTATATTTATCTTTTCCATATTTTACTTAAAAAAATTTGGAATTTTATGCATTATCCTAAGTTTAAAAAATTTAAAAAAGGCCATCTCCATTTTTGTTGCAAAATTCCTTGAAATTATTCTATAAAATTCTCTAAAAATTTTTCCAGGTGAATAAATAATTTTATAGAGGAAAAATGTGAGATACATTTTAATCCTGAATGAATTTATTTTTTTGTAGTCTTCTCTCCATTTAGGTGACCTGGTTAATTCTGAATAATGCTTGAAACCCCCTATTTGATCAGCAAAATAAGACCCTGGAATTGGTGAATATATAAAAACAGCTATTTCATCTAGTCCATTTTTAATTAACTTTTTAACATAATTTAAAGATTCTCTTCTATCCTTGTCAGTTTCAGGAGGTGTGCCTGCAATAAAACACGCCTGTGTTTTAATATTTAGTTTGTTTAGATATGATGTCATTTTTAGAGCATGATCGTAGTCAAAAGGTTTATTTAATTTTTTCATTAATTCAACAGATCCACTTTCAGGAGAGAAAGAAAAAAAAGTTAAACCTGCTTGTTGCATTAATTTTAAAGTACTTTCGTTTTTAACAGTTTCCATTTTTGTTCCTTGTGATAATTTCCACTCAAATTTAAGATTTCTTGAAATTATTTCTTTACACATTTCAACTATTCTTTTTTCGTTTACTGTAGGATCAAGATCAGAAAAATGAAAATCAACAATGTCCAATTTTTCATGTAAATGTTGCATTTCATCCACAACATTTTTTGGACTTCTTTTTCTCCAGTTTGGATTTAAGGTAGGCGAAACACAAAACTTACATCTATAAGGACAACCTCTTGAACTTAAAATTGGCAAAAACTTTTTATTTTTTTTTATTGGTGCATGGGCAAAACCTATTTTCCAATAACCTTTCATATTAAATTTTTCCCACAAAGGAAAAGGAAGATTGTCTAAATCATCGTCAAATTTACCATGTTCATTAATTTTTATTTTATCATTTTCAATATACGCTATTCCAGGAATATGATTTAAACTTTTATTTTCTGAAAGACATTTAATGATTTCATCAACTCTTCTTTCTGGCTCTCCAAATATTGTCATATCACATCCATTACTGAACAGATAATCAACAATTTTTTTTAAAGAAAAAGAGTTAGTTGTTTGAATATTTTCAAATAGACAAACTTTAATATCTTTTCTTTTTTCTTTTATTTTTTTTACAATTTTTTCTACTGCAAAAAGGTCTTCTATAACCTTACAATAAACAAAACAAATTTTTACATTTTGATCTATTTTATTTACAGTTTCATTCTCGTCCAAACCTAATACCATAAATTCATTATATACATTTCTATTATGAGAATTTTCTCCAAAGCAATCAATAACACTAACATCGTAACCATGAGAATTAATTGATGCTGTTAAGTAAGCCGCCATATGAGGTAGAAAAGGAATTCCAGTGTGTGGATCTAAATTATGAACCACAACAGGAGGCACTATAACAGAAACTTTTATTTCACTATTTTTATTCATTTTTTTAATTCTTTAAGAAATCTCTATAACACTCTAAATATGTATAAAAAGATTTTATTATCACAAAAATATAAATTAAAGCTATATATCTTATATAAAATAAAGATTTATTTATCCAAGGATAAATAGAAATCAACGTTATTAAGATTGATATAAAAGGCATAAATATTGGAAATAAAAATAAAAATACAATATTAAATAATTTGCCTAATTTTAAGAAATTAAATTTATAAATTGTATAAAATTGGTGCTTCCCCCACATAGATTGGTGTTTTAAAACTTCTTTAAAATTTTCTCTATCTGAATGTAGAACGTTCGCATTAGGGATTTTAAGAATATCAAAACCTTTTTTTCTTACATCTTTACAAAATTTTATATCTTCCCCAGTTTTAAGTTTTTGATCAAAAATTATTTTATTTTTTTTTATAATATCAATTTTTATACTCATATTAATTGTAGCGAGGTGGTAAGGTTCAATTACCAATCTTTCTTTTTTTTCAGGTATGTGTCCTAGCCAGCTCAGAAGGCCATCAATTTTTGTAAAAATATTTACATTTTTTCTAAAAAAAGTTGGTATTACACCTCCAGCGATAATTGGAATTTTTTTATATTTACTATGAAATTTAATATGGTTTGGAATTACAGTTTTATCTGCAATTATATCTGAGTCTAAAAAAATTAATAATTTAATTTTATTTTTAATACAATATTTAAGACCGTAATTTCTACAAACTGATATTCCGCTTTTTTTTAAAGTTTTGATTGAGATATTTTTATTTAAACTTAAAATTTTTTTTTGATTTTTTATTTTTCTTAATCCATCTAAAATTATTAAAATATTTATCTGATTATTATTTATACTTTTTATTAAACTAGATAAATCAATCTTATTATTATGATATAAAATACAAACAGCTAAATTATTTCTTAAGGTTTTTTTTGATAAATTAGATTTCCCCATTTTTTTGGATTATACATTATAGATGTAAGCATTGCACAGTTATGAGTGCAGTGACATTCTTTATTCTTTATAGATTCTTTTTGTTTTTTTAAACTTTCTGATTCTAAAATTTGATCGATACTTTTTTCATTTATATTTCCGATTGCTGGCAACATTTCACAAGAGGATACAGCACCATCACCCCAAACAACCATATTACTTCTGCCAGCATAACAAGGTATCACTTGTTTTTTTTCTTCGATAATCCTTATTGATGTTTTCCAAAGATATCGATGATAATTTCTTAAAATTCTTGCAGAGTTTCCTCCAACACCATAATTATATTTTCCCAATATCTCAAACATTTCTTTAGCTAAAACTTTTAGTTTATTTGTGTCGGGCAAATTTACATCATCATCTAAAGTCTCACCCCTTAAAAGCATAACGGAGTGAAAATCAATACCTTTTTCTTGGACTTCTTTCATTAGAGGTATAATTTCATCAAAGTTTTTATTATTTATCACAGTAATAACTCTTAGTTTTGCTTTATCTAATTTTTTAATTTCTTCAAAAGTTGACCAAACTTTATCCCAGCTTTGCTGATTTTTTCTTATCATATTGTGGGTATCTTTTAATCCATCCAGACTAAAATTGATTGTTAACTCACAGTTTGAGGTATCAATTTTCTTTACTTGTTCCAAAATATTGTCTGTTAAAAATCCATTTGTTGGAATTGCAACAACTTGTTTTTTAAATAAATTTACTATTTTGTATAAATCTTTTCTTAAGAAGGGCTCCCCACCTCCAACATCAAGCCAAAATAAATCTTTAAACTTATTTGATAACTTTTCGTAATGTTCAATTTTTAAATCTCTTTTTTTTTGTTTCAAAATCTACAAAGCAGTGAGCGCATCTAAAATTACAAAAATTCGTTATATGCAATATAAGATGTTTAAGCTGTTCTTTAAAAAAAAAACCAGAAAAATTCTTTAAAAAGGATGAATAATTATTCATAAATAAAAATATTAACAATCAACATACTCTACAATGTCTAAAATTCAATTTCTTTTATAAAATTCGAATTTAGCCCTTCCATCTTTCAATATCCATTTGCCGCAATGGCTACCATCTTTAAAACCTTTTTTTACTTGTTCATTTCTAATTTTCATAATTTCAGAGTCTTCTGACCATAGAATATCAGACCACCTATCAATTAACTTAATTATAAACTGCTTAAAAGGTAATAAAAAAAAAGGAATAACTAATTCATGCTTATGATGAATATGAGTTTTTCCATTTTCTTCTTTAAAATCAACTTGTGATCTAACATGATAATTAGAATTTCTTTTCTTGGAAAAGTGCACAATTTTATTTGGTTCTATAAATTCATGGAACATCGTGTAATGTTGAACAAAAGGTAATGGTGGAATAGGATAAACACCTACATCTAAGTACATTATATTTTTTCTTTTTCTTACAATGTTACAGTATTTATAACATCTTTTATGTACAAAGTTTACATGATCAAGATCACAAAAGTTTTCTATTACGATATTCATTGGTAAATTTATTTCTCTTTTTTTTTCGTGAATAATTTTCATATTTTATGCGTAAATATAACCATCTTTAATAACAACTTCTTTTACCATTAGTTCATGTGAGCTGTTTGGACTTTTTCCTGTTTCACAATTAAACTTGCATCCATGCCATGGACACTCAATAATATTGTTTATTAATTTCCCCTTTTCAAGTGGTCCACCCATATGTTTGCACACAGCTTCCATAAAGTAGTAATTTTCTTTAATTTTAATGAGAAGAAATTTTTTATTATCTATTTCAAATATTTCTCTTTCTTTTTTAAAATCTTCAAGTTTGCATAGTTTAATTAAATTTTGAGAATTCATTTTACTTAAAATGGTCCATTAAAATCTTTATTTGGAACATCTGTTTCATTTAGTTTTAATTTTTTTAATTTACTTAAATTGATTTTTTTATTTAATATTTTAGAAATAGTATTAATTATTTTTTTTTTATCAACATAAGAATACCTTGCAAGAGCTCTAGTACTTGGTATTGGGGAATCATTTAATCCTAAACGAACTGGTTTAGTTTTTAATTTAATATTTGAGTTTTCAGATACTAAAGCAATTATTTCTGAACTTATGCCATATTTTGCCCAACCATTATCGAGAACTAGAAGTCTTTTTGTTTTTTTAACTGATTTTAAAATACTATTTTTATCAAGAGGTCTTAGACATCTCAAATCAATTATCTCTGGAAATATTTTGCTTCCATAAAAAATTTTTTTTAATGATAAAGCTTCGTACGACATGATAGAGTTACTTACAATAGTTAGATCTTTACCTTTAAGTAATACTTTAGCCTTTCCCAAAGGCACTTTATAATATTTTTTTGGCACATAATTTTTTATTTGATGTAACCATCTATGTTCAAAAAAAATAACTGGATTATTATCTTCAATACTTGAAATTAATAAACCTTTTGCATCATACGGATTAGAAGGTGATACAATTTTTAAACCTGGAATGTGTGCAAAAATTGACTCCAAACTTTGAGAGTGTTGAGGACCTTGTCCCCAGCCTTTACCAATAATCAGTCTTAAAACCAAAGGAACTTTCATCTTACCTGCAAACATATATCTCCACTTTGCAGCTTGATTTATAATTTGTTCCATTG
>MDSW01094143.1_pt1 | contig 10654 bp, 9 predicted proteins | sample 811171 | NCBI WGS metagenome assembly MDSW01 (sample SAMN05326641, study PRJNA326480) | marine metagenome | isolation source: seawater | place: Atlantic Ocean: North West | collected 2012 | reverse complement strand
TTACTATAAAGATGTTTTAGATTATACTTTTTATAGAGTAATAAAAAATAAATTTGGAGCTCATACTTTAATTTCAGAAGCAAATAATATTGATTATTTTTTGTTTGTCCAGAATGGATCTAATAAAGATATGAAGATTAACTTAATTAATAAATTAAGAGAATGTGATGCAGTCTTGGGTGTTTTTGATCTTGATCCTGCTGGTTTTAATTCCACCCAATATATTGACTTAAACTAATTATATGAATATAAAGAAAACTAAAATTGTAGCAACTATGGGCCCGTCAACATCTTCAAAGAAGGTTTTGAAAGAAATGATGCTGAATGGTTTAAATGTTTGTCGATTGAATTTTTCTCATGGTTCATATGAAGATCATAAAAAATCAATTTCATTAATAAATGAACTTAATAAAGAGTTGGATCTTGAAGTTTCTATTCTTGGTGATCTTCAAGGGCCAAAAATCAGAACACATTTAATGGCTAATGATGTTGTTAAATTAAATGAAGGAGATCAATTAAAAATCACAACAAAAGAAGTATTAGGAACTGATCAATTGATCTCTATTAATTATGAAGCACTTCCTAGTGATGTTAAGATTAATGATAGAATTTTAATAGATGATGGTAAAATTGTTTTAAAAGTTCTTTCATCTAATTCAAAAGATGAAATAGTTACAGAAATCATCAATGGTGGAAATTTGTATTCAAATAAAGGGGTTAATTTTCCTAATACGGATATTTCTTCCCCATCGATGACTGAAAAAGATAAAAAAGACCTTGAGTTTATTTTGGATAATGATATTGATTGGGTAGCACTTTCTTTTGTTCGTTCTGCTCATGATATTATTGATTTAAAGCACATCATTTCATTAAAAAATTCAAGTGCAAAAGTGATTGCTAAAATTGAAAAACCTGAGGCAATAGAAGATATTGATGATATTATTCAGCAAAGTGACGGTTTGATGGTTGCCAGAGGTGATCTAGGGGTTGAAATTCCATTTCAGGAAGTTCCATTAATTCAAAAGAGACTTATTCAAAAGTGTAGACAAAATGCAAAGCCTGTTATTGTTGCTACTCAAATGATGGAAAGTATGATGACCAATTTAACTCCAACCAGAGCAGAGGTTAATGATGTGGCAAATGCTGTTTTAGATGGAACTGATGCAGTTATGTTATCTGGAGAGACTTCTGTTGGTAAATATCCTGTAAAGGTTATTCAAGTCATTAATAACATCATTAATGAGATGGAAAAGGATGATGAGATTTATCACAAAGAAGAAGCGCCAATGACTGATCATGATCGCTTTATCACTGATTCAATTTGTTTTAACGCTTGTAGACTTGCTTTAAGAGTTAATGCAAATGCAATTATTACCATGTCTTTTTCTGGATATACTGCTTATAAAATTTCATCGCAAAGACCAAAGGCATCTGTTTATGTATTTACCAGTAATAAAAAAATAATGTCTCAATTGAATTTGGTTTGGGGTGTTCATGCTTTTTATTATGATAAAAGAATTAGTACAGACCATACTATTGCCGATATAAAATACATACTGAAGAAAAAATCAATTTTAAAATCTGGTGATATGGTGATTAATATTGCCTCTATTCCCTTAGAGGACTTGGGTAGTTCTAATATGCTTAAATTAAGCAAAGTGGATTAGGTCTTATTGTCTTCTTCTTTTTATTTCTTCTTTTATCAAGCTTAATTCTCTACTCGTTTGTCCAGAAACAGATGTGTTTTCATCTGCTCTTCTGAATAAATATGGCATAACCTCTCTAATTGGTCCATAAGGCACATATTTAGCAACATTAAATCCTTCATGAGATAAATTGTATGATATATGATCACTCATGCCTAATAATTGAGCAAAACAAAAATTTGGTGAAGATTTGTCAATATTATTTTTATTCATAAGTTCAACAAGCAATAAATTGCTTTTTTCATTATGGCTCCCAACACACAATGAAAAATCATTTGAATGATTAACTATGTAATGAATGGCATCATTAAAATCATTGTCCGTTGCTGATTTGTTATTTTGAATAGGTGAGGGGTAATTCATTTCCATTGCTCTTTTTCTTTCTTTTTCCATGTAAGCTCCCCTTACTAATTTGATTCCATAAATAAATCCGTCTTTAGAGCTTAAAAGATGTATATTTTTTAAGTATTCAAGTCTGTCAACTCGATACATTTGAAGTGTATTAAATATAATTGCTTTATCTCTATTAAATTCTTTCATCAGATTATAAGCCCATTTATCAATAATACTTTGTATCCATGATTCTTCAGCATCTATAAAAATTGGAAGATCTTTTTTGGATGCAAACGAACAGATTTCATATACACGATTGTATATTTTATCAAGTTTTAATTTTTCAAAATCGGTTATTTTAATATTATTTGATGCTTTATATAGTAAATTTGATGATCCCAATCCACTGATTTTAAAAACAGCAAAAGGGATCATTTGGTCACTACTACCTCTTTCTATTGTTTTTTTAATCTCATTAACTGTGTTTTCAGCTGATTCTTCATTTTCTTTGCCTTCAACAGAATAATCCAAAATAGTACCTATGTTGTATTCTGCAAGCTCATTGATTTTTTCGTTGCAGTTTTTTATTGATGTACCACCACAAAATTGTTTGAAAATGGTTGCTTTAATAAACCAATTAATAGGAATTCTAAGTTTTAGGCATAATAAAGTTGCATATTTACCTAAAGTTACCATCAGATTTGATCCAATCAACTTAAATAACCAATAGGCTCTTTTGAGGTCTTTATTTGATTTACTCTTAAACGCAATATTAGTATTATCAAAAGAATTCATGCAGCAAAAATAATAGCTTTTTCTTTTTAAATGGGATTGTTTAAAAATACCTTCTTAAATTTGATAAGAATAATTTATATGAATAAGATAATCGATTATACTTTTTGTCCAGTTTCCTTTGGCCCTATAAAAGATTCAGAGCTTCAAAAACTACTCTCATCGAAATATGCTGATTCTAGAGTAGTGATTCTTGTTGATCAAAACTCACATGACAATTGCCTTGATTATCTAATTGATTCATGTCCAATTCTTAAGAAGGCAGATGTTGTATTAATGCCTGTTGGTGAAGAGAATAAAGTGATTGAAGTTTTTTATCAAGTTCAGGAAGTCTTATCTGATTTCCATTTAAATAGAAAAGGCTTAATAATTAATCTTGGTGGAGGTGTTGTAATGGATATGGGTGGGTTTATATCATCTGTGTATAAAAGAGGAATCGATTTTATTCATATCCCAACAACTTTACTCGGAATTGTTGATGCTTCAATAGGTGGGAAAACAGGAATAAATATTGGTCCATATAAAAATCAAATTGGAACGTTTAGCCATCCTGTTTTCATTCATATGGACTCCTTCTTTGTCAAATCCCTTCCCGAAAATGAAATCATGAATGGATATGCTGAAATGCTTAAACATGCTCTTGTTATGGATGCCGGGTATTGGAATAGTATTAAAAATATTTCAAGTGATGAAGAGTTAATTAAAGCAGATACTTTAATCAGATCTATACATATTAAAACTAGTGTTATTGATAAAGATCCTAAGGAAGGAGGATTGAGAAAAATATTGAATTTTGGTCATACTTTTGGTCATGCAATCGAAGGTTTTTATATGGATAAAAAAAAACTATCTCATGGACATTGTGTAGCTCTTGGAATTTGTGCAGAATCTTATTTGTCGATGAGAAGAAATTATTTATCAAAAGAAGAATATTTGGAAATTGAAACTGTAATTAAACGAGCATTCACATTTTTAACATTCGATGAAAGTGCAATTAAAAATATTTTTGAGCTCATGAAACAAGATAAGAAAAACGATACTCTTGAAGTTTCATGTTGTCTGCTTGAGAAAATAGGTGTCTGCATTTATGATCAAAAAATTTCTGAAGGAGAAATCATGGACGCTTTATATCACATAAATTTAATTGCTGGAACTAATTAGATTTCATATCTAATAATCGTGCTTTTATTTTTTCTAACTTTTCTAGAATTTCCTTGTTATTGGAAGTAGAGGGTTTAGGAGTTGTTTTTTTAACTTTAAGTTGTCTTTTTGCGGCTTCAAGTTTATAACCATCTATTTTCACTAGTTGATAAACCCTTCCTAGAGTTTGGATGTCTTTAACCGTAAATAATCTATTTCCTTTTTTGTTTTTTTTAGGTGTTGCAAGATTAAGTTCTTTTTCCCAAAATCGAATAAGCGAAGCATTGACATCAAAAAGTTTGGATACTTCTCCTATGGAGTAGTATAATTTAGTTAATTTAGAATAATCAATGTCTAATTTTCTCATTGTTTACCGAAATTACAAAAATTATGATTGTATCATATTTTTTTTTATAATTCTTACTTTAAATTATGTCATTTTTTAACTTAAAAGATAGATACTTATGGCTTTTTGTTTTTTTAAGCGGCTTGTTTATTACAAATGCAATTACAGCCGAACTTATTAGTAATAAGTTAATTGAAATCCCACAACTTAATCTATTTGGATTTACATTAGGCCCTTTTACTACCATTGTTGGTATTCTTCCATGGCCCATTGTTTTTTTAATAACTGATTTATTAAATGAATTTTATGGAAAGTCTGTAGTTAAAAGACTTTCTTGGATTACAGCTGCATTGATCTTTTATTGTTTTATAATTGTTGGGTTTTCTCTTCAAATTCCTGCTAAAGAAATTGAAGGTTCTTTACTTGCAGATAATGCATCTTATAATTTGGTTTTTGGTCAAGCTCAAATGGTCATTGTAGGAAGCATTGTTGCTTTTTTATTCTCTCAATTATTGGATGCATACTTGTTTAGTTGGATTAAATCAAAAACAGGTGATAGATATATATGGCTTAGAAGCACGGGTAGTACTGTTTTTTCTCAGATTATAGATACATACATTGTATTGTATATTGGTTTTGTTCTTCCTGGGAGTCTTTCATTTGAAGAATTTTTTAAAATAGCACCCACAAACTATGTTTTAAAATTATTAATAGCAGTATTACTAACACCATTTATATACATAGGTCATGCAGCGATTAGATCGTATTTAAAAAATGCCAGAGCTTAATACTTGGATTTTTTAGTAAATAGATGAATTAGTAAATAAAATACAGCAATAGCAGAAACAATAGCGCCATATGTAAAAGCTGTAGAAACACTATTAAACGTGCTTTTATAAAATAAGATAGTTGAAAAAGACCCCGTCATAATTCCAAGTTCTAAGGCAATAAAGATGGTTCCTGCACCAATGCCTCTTCTATGATCAGGAGATAGGTCTGCTGTCCATGCAAATAATGTTGGACTTGAAATACCTGTAGCAACTCCAAAAATTAATGCAGATGCTGTATACATTTCAATACTTTTTGATTGTCCAATTAATATCATTGATATAAATAAAATAGAACATCCAATAATCAATGTTTGACGACGGCCGATTTTATCAGATAGTGATCCTGTAAATAATCTAATAAATATTGTAGATAGAATATACATTCCAAAAAACCAACCTTTATTTGAGATTCCTAGGTAATTTGAAATATCTGGAGTTACAACAAAAATAATACCCGAACAAGATGCAGTTAAAATCATTACAAAACCTGCAGGAAGAACTCCAGGTTCAATTATATCTGTTTTTTTAACTTTTAAAACAGATGTACTAAATGGTATTCTATCTTTTAATGTTTCTTTTACATTGATCATTAAAGCAAATGATAATATAGCAAGAACCCCAGAGGATAAAAAAAGAACATTATAATTTGAGTGCATGTAAATATAGGATCCCAATGATTGTCCTGCTCCAATTCCAAGAGAAATAAATGTTCCAAAAATTGCCATTGCATGACCTCTTGAATTAGCAGGTATAATATCTGTAACTAATGCAGTGGCTCCAGTAGGTAGAAATCCAGCACTAAATCCATGAAAAAAACGCAAGCATAAAAAAAAGAAAACAGAATGGGCAAGAGGATAGGAAATGGCAACAATAATACAAATAACAATTCCAAGGTACATCGCTAATTTTCTTCCAACAAGGTCTGCTATTTTTCCCGAAAAAGGTCTTGAAATAGCTGCAGATATAGTAAATAAAGTAATGATTAGTCCTTTTTTATCAGGAGCACCTAATTTGGTTATAAAATCATTTAATTCGGGAATGATTAAATTAAAGCTGGTCATGAAAAATAACATTGACCATGAAATCAACCAAAAATTTTTATTATACTTTTTTAGCACACACTAAAGTAACAACAACAGTGGTAAATTTTTAATTATATTGATAAATTGATGATATAAATATAGTTTATTGCTCTTTTAGTAATAAATTAGTCACATCATGTTTTCTAAACTAAGTATTATCATACCAGCATATAATGAGCAAAATACCATTACTGATGTTTTAGAGAAAGTTTCTTCTGTTATTTTGCCTTATAATATTGAAAAGCAAGTATTGATTGTGGATGATTGTTCAAGTGACCAAACAAAAAATAAAATAATTGATTTTATTAATCAAGACTCAAAAGGAGTATTTCAAATAATTTCACATAAAAAAAATAAAGGAAAAGGCGCTTGTATTCACTCTGCAATTCCTTTTATTAATGGAGATTTGCTTATTTTTCAAGATGCTGATTTGGAGTGCAATCCTGATGATTATGCCCTCCTAATAGAGGAGATGATTGCTTCAAAAGCAGATGTAGTATATGGTAATCGGTTTGCTGATGTTAAAGATAAATGGAAAATTCATTATTTGATGAATCGTCTTTTGACCAGACTTAGCAATATCAAAACAGGCTTAAATCTTATTGATATGGAGTGTTGTTATAAGTTAATTCAAAGCAAATACATTCATAAAATTCCTTTATCTGAAAAAAGGTTTGGCATTGAACCTGAAATCACATCAAAATTAAGTAGAATAAAGAGTGTTGTTTTTTCTCAAACAGCTATTTCTTATTCAAAGAGAAATTATGAATCAGGTAAAAAAATAGGATGGAAAGATGGTTTTAGAGCTTTGTACTGTATTGTTAAATATTAGCTTTTTTTAAAACAAAAAGCTTTCGTTTTTTTATACCCATCCAATTTTCATATGGATATGTTTTAAAAACTTTATAGCCTCTTTTTTTCTTGTCTATTGTAATCAAGTAGTGGTCATTTTTAACACACCACCATTCCTTTTTTACATTGCTATTAAACAAGTCATTTTCATAGTTGAACCATGCATTAAATTCCATTCCACCATCAATATTTTCAGTTTTAATATTTAGCACATTGTTAAGATGATTTAAGGCCTTCCATTTAACCCTATTGTATTCAAAATAATCTGATGTGCAGATTACAGAACACATACCAGATATTCCAATCATTAAAATACAAATCGTTTTATATGTTGGATTTATATGATTCTCCATAAAATAGACTAGAACAGGAATGCTGAGTATAAGGATTAATAATAGGTATCTATCAAAAACAAATACCAATCCAAAGGTCGGGTAATAAAGAATCATGCATAAGATTAAAAACTTTATTTGATTTGACTTTTTTACTTTGCACAATAAGCTTTCAAAATTCGAAGAAATGAAGTATATAAAAAGACTTAATGCCCAAGTAATTATAATAATATTAATTGCTACTGGAATTTGATAAGACAGTTGATCAACTCTTTGAATAGCATTTGAAAAGAAATACCCACCCATACCATAATCATTTATAATATCGCCGTTAAATGGAAATGAGGTTTTTCTAAAAAAATTGATTAAACAGGTAATCAAAGTTGAAATACCAAAAGAGTATAAAAATCTTTTCTTATTGATTTTATTCCATTTTATCAATGAAAAAAAAAGAGGAGATAATAGAATTAAAAGACTGACAATTGATGTATATAAATAAAAGCTCCATCTTTTTATTACAGACAGATCAAAATTTGATAAATCATTTAATAAAGAATTTGTGTGAAGTGTATAATGACTGGGAGTGAGGCTATTTTTTTTAAGTAAAGTATAGTAAATGATTAGGCTAAAAATATTAACGAATAGACCTAATAAAACTAAAAGTGTTTCTCTGTTTTTTAAGGGCTTGTTTAATATAAAAATCACAACAAAGGAGATGGGTATAATTAGACCAACTTGTCTAGATAAAGTAGCTATAATTGAAAATAAAAATGCCATAATCAAATAGTTCAAATTTCTTTTTTTAAAAAATGAAAGAAAAAAGAAAATAGATATAAATGAAAGCATCAAAAAGAAAACATCTGTCATAAATGTTAGACTTAACAAATAGAATAGGGGATTAAAAGCTAGAAAAGAGGTGCTAATTATTTTAATAGATTCATTACTTGTAAAAAATGACAAGATTTTATAAAATGTAAATAATAAAATAATGGCAGCAACAACAGAAGATATTCTAAGAATTAAAAAAGAAAACCCAAATAGTTTTACAAATGCAGTTCCCCATATGAGGTTTGAAAAAAAAGTAATGGCTATTCGATCATATATGATAACTTGATTAAGTTCTGTAAATGCGAAAACAGATTTAACATAAGCCCAGTCGTCAATCAAGGGGAATTCTCCACTGATATCAACAAGAATTAAGGTGAAAACCCAAAAAGCAATTAAGGATGATATTCCGGGTTTGAAATATTTGATTTTATTTCTTAATAAAGACATTAAAGTCTATTGTTTAATTAATGATTTTAAATTCAATCCTTCTGTTTTCAGAATGTTGTTGATTGGTACATTCTACTCCGTCTTTACAATTGTTTTTAAGTTTTTGTTCTCCGTATCCTTTGGCGGAAAGTTGATTGGGGCTTACGCCCTGACTTATTAAATAAGTCATAACTTTTTTTGCTCTTTTTTCAGAAAGTGTTTGATTGAACTCACCGGAACCTTTTGAATCTGTATGTCCTCCGATTTCAATTAGAACAGTTGAATCATTTTTAATAAGTTTCGCATATTCATCTAAAAAAGCAAGTACAGATGGTGTTATTTCAACTTCATTATATGGATAATTTATGGTGTGATTTAGTGATTTGGTGTTGTTGTTAATGGCTTCTTCATTTAAATCTTTATTGCTTTTTTTGTTGATAGAACAGGGGCAAATGGAGTCGCTTATTTCTTTTGGAATTTTGTATTTTTCTACAACTTCAAATTCTTTAATGGAATTTCTGATTCGAGTATATCCTTTGGACACATGGTCTGCACATTTCTCCCAATATTCAATACTCTGCTCATTGTTGTATCCACAAAATTGTTTTAAAAGCACTGCAGATATATATCCAGATTGATGCCATCCGTTCCAACAATGAAGATATACAGGTCCAATATTTTTGTTCATGATCGCTTGGTAGGTAAAGTTTAAAATGCTATCGCGTTGAGGTTCGTCATTTCCTCCAAGTTGGTAGTAGTTTAGGGTGTCTTTATTTTTGTTTAAAATATATTTTGGAGCAGATTCAAAATTATCTTTATAAAGGTATACGGATGTTGAAAATCCATTTTCAAGTAGGTTTTCAAGTCCATCAAGTGGCATTGGGTTTTTATTATATCTTTTGTTGCTTCTGTGGTAATAATTATTGGCACCACCTCTATAGGCTACGCCATATAATATTGTCCTGAAATTTCGAGTCCCATAAAGGGCCTCAAATCCTTCCCCTCTGTTGTTGGTTATTTTCTCATGAAGACAATCAACTCCGTATAGTTCCTTGTATTCTCTAAATTTTGAATAATCAAAAGTAGTATCCAATTGTGAATATAATAAACCCGAAAATAAAGTGCTGAGTGTAAATATTATGAGAGATTGTTTTTTCATATTTTAAAAATAATTCAAATGCAAGTCAATAAATTAAATACATTTTGTTTTTATCAACATGAGTCATTCAACAACTGTTCCATTTTAACATTGCTTATTGATGTTGCTTATTAGGTAATTATTTAAATTTTTTATTTAAATAAAAAAGCCTAAACTATTTTTAATCAATAATTTAGGCTTTAATTTAGTGATCGCGATAGGATTCGAACCTATGACCGTCTGCTTAGAAGGCAGATGCTCTATCCAGCTGAGCTACGCGACCATTTCAATAAAAAAGGGGATGATAATTCATCCCCTTAGTCGGGGTGGCAGGATTCGAACCTGCGACCTCCTCGTCCCAAACGAGGCGCGATGACCGGGCTACGCTACACCCCGATTTTTAGTCATCTATATTTTCCAAAATTTATTGGAAAGCGAGTGCAAAAGTAATCAATTTAATTCCCTTTACAAACATTTTGCGGAGAGACGGGGATTCGAACCCCGGGTACCCGGTTAGGGTACGCTTGTTTAGCAAACAAGTCCTTTCGGCCACTCAGGCACCTCTCCAATACGCAATGAACGGCTGCAAAATTAACAAATTATTTATTTTATGAATAGAAGATTTTATTTTTTTCAAAAAAAAACCACCTGGAGGGTGGTTTGTATAGAAATAATTAAAATTTATTTCTCGTCTTTAGGGTCATCAAGAACTCTTTTCGGTTTTAGCTGTTCAAAAACTCCGAGAGTTACCCAAAAAGGTAAAATAAAACCCATTAAAAATAACAGCATCCAAAATGCCATTCCTCCAATTAGTAAAAATAATACGATTCCAAAAACGCTTACACTCAT
>MDSW01026318.1_pt1 | contig 10654 bp, 9 predicted proteins | sample 811171 | NCBI WGS metagenome assembly MDSW01 (sample SAMN05326641, study PRJNA326480) | marine metagenome | isolation source: seawater | place: Atlantic Ocean: North West | collected 2012 | reverse complement strand
GACTATTGGTGAAAACTCAATAATATCGCCAAGAAGTGTAGTAACCCAAGATATACCAGAATATTGTATTGCAGTTGGAAATCCTGCAAGAGTTGTGAAGAAAATCAATCATTAATGAGAAAATGAATATCTTAGGTATAGATTTTGAAGATTGGTTTCATCCAGAATTAATCCAAAAATATATCTCTAATGAGAAACATGAACCAAAAGTTGTAAATGGAATAGGTAAAATTTTAGAACTGTTACGAAAACATGAAACACAAGCTACATTTTTCGTTGTTGGTGAACTTTTAGAATCAAATCCTGAATTGTTAGATCTAATCCTAGAGAATGATCATGAGATAGCATTTCATACCATGAAACATACTAGAATTGATTCACCAAATTTTAAAGAACAGTTTGAAAATGAAATATTAATCTTTAAAAAATTAACTAATAACAAATCAAAAGGATTCCGCGCTCCAAGTTTTTCTCTAAACCAAAGTAGTTCTTGGTTAATTGATGTATTAGAAAAAAATGATTACCTATATGATAGTAGTGTTGTACCTGCTAAAACTAACATGTATGGTATTCCTAATGCAGATAAAAAACCATATAAAATTACAAGTAAGTGTCTAGAAAATAATTCTACCAATGGAAAAATAATAGAATTTCCATTACTTGTAACAAAATTCCTTGGAAAAAAATTACCTGCTGGAGGGGGATTTTATTTGAGAACTTTACCAACACGAATAATCGAAAATGCAATTAAATCATATGAGAAAAATGACATTCCGGGCGTGTTCTATATCCATTCATGGGAATTAACTCCTGAATTTATGCCAAAAATAGAACTTTCTAAGAAAGATTCTTTCATAACTTATCATAATCTTGATAAGGCTTTTGATAGAATGGAAAAATTATTAGAAAAATTTGAATTTACATCATTTAAGAAATATTTGAAAAACTGACCTACATCTTCCTCTCAGGAATTCCACCAGACCAACCATCTGTTTCATCATATCCTTCTAAAGTAATTTGTAAGGCTCTTCTTTCAACATCACTTGTAATGTATCTAGTCCCATGTGCTGAAAATTCACTATCCTGAAAAATTGCTATTGAGTTATCAAGATCATATGGTTCAAAAATTATAGAAGATTCATCTTCATCTTTTGACATATATGTTCCACCAGCTTCTCCTTCTTTCCAATTTTTTGAAAAATAAAGCATACAGACCAAAGTTGATGGACCAACATTATGTATATGTGGTAATTGAAAACATCCTTTCTTTAAACTTATGAAGTGGAAGTGTTTCACTCTTGAAACAGAAACGCCAGAAAACTTTCTAAAATTTTCTATAAACTCATCTGTATGAATATATTTTTTAAATAAATTCCATTCTTCTGAAAAACTAGCATCTTCTTCATCATCTATTGCAATATCTAATGATGATTTTCTATTTCCCCAAAAAAGATTATACTGTAATTTTGAATGATCTGATGCTTTAGTCCATTTTTCATCTATTTTTGGAAAATCCTCATATAATTTTTCATAAAATTTCTCATGGAAAATATTTTTCACAAATGTAAATTTGAAAGGTTTTTTGTCTTGAAAATCATTTTGATTAGCGAGTAAATTCTCCCAATTAATAATATCTAAGCTCATGACTAGTGTTTTAATTCTCCGAATTTATAATTTCAGTGTTCATCTTATAAAAAATACCTGTTAGCATAGATTTATACCATTTTTTTATTATTGGTGAAAAAATCTTTGTTTTAAAATCTAATTCTAACTGTATTGTGACTGTAATTAATGTTCCATCTCCATCTTTTTCTAATAACACATTAATCTTTGAATTCTTTGCTGGTCCTGATAAAATTTTACTTTCTAAATTATTTTCTCCTAATATCTTATGTTCTGTTTTTTGAATTATTGTTTTTTTAATTAAACTAGAAAATACTAATGTCTCTTCACTGATAACTCTATTACCATCTTCTTCAAGTATATCGACATTTTTTAATTGATCTGGTAAAAATCTTGGTAGATTCTTATAATTGGTTATTAATGAAAAAAGGTTATTTGGGTTTGCACCTAATTTGATTGAAAAATCGAGAGTTGTCATTGATATTACCTGTTAATCATGTTACAATTTTTAATTTAAGGCTATAAAAGTTGATTATCATTCTAAAAATTTAGTTAATTGATCATATGATTTCTACTGAACATTAATAACCAAAAATATCATTAAAAAATTGAAATTTGATTACTATAGGAATTCCTGCATTTAATGAAGAGAAAAATATTGCTGGTTTGATCATTAAATTAAGGAAATTTACAGATAATATTCTTGTTTGTGATGACGGTTCTTCTGATGCTACGGCAGATATTGCAAAAGCATTAGGCGCAACCGTAATCTCACATCAAAAAAATTTGGGATATGGGGCCGCAATACGAAGTATCTTCTTAAAGGCTAAAGAAATGAATTCTGATGTATTAGTTACATTTGATGCCGATGGTCAGCATAGAGTAGAAGACATTCAAACTGTAATCTCTCCGATATTGGATAAAAAATTTGGAATAGTCATTGGTTCACGTTTCCTATCTAATGAAGACACTGTTCCAAAATATCGTAAACTTGGAATTAATGTAATTACAAAAATTACCAATACCTCAATTAGTGAGAAACTTACAGATTCTCAAAGTGGATTTAGAGCGTATAGTAATCAGGTGTTAAAAGAAATCATTCCATCTGATTCTGGAATGGGTGTCTCAACTGAAATTCTAATAAAAGCTAGTTCTAAAAACATAAGCATTGGTGAAGTACCAATCAAAATTATTTATGGTGAAAACACTTCAACACATAATCCTGTATCACATGGAACATCTGTAATTTTTAGTACCATAAAATTCACTTCCATTGAAAATCCATTAAAATTTTATGGCATTCCTTCGTTAATCTTTCTAATAATTGGAGCATCATTCACTATCTGGACAATACAGGATTATACTGTAAGTGGTGATTTAATAACAAATATTGCAATAATTGCAATCGGCTGTGTAATAGTTGGGGTAGTTTTACTTCTTTGTGCAATCCTACTTTACTCATTGGTATCTGTTGTACGAGAAGGTACAAAGAACTAATTTTTGATAAGAATGAAATTTGCAGTAAAAAAAATTTTAGATAAATTTTACGCCTTACGTGGAATTGGATTTATTGGATTTACAGATATTATTTCTAGTGGAATAACGGGTATATTCTGGCTATATGTTGCTAGTATTTTAGATCCTAATGAATATGGAGAAATATCATTTCTCATAAGTTTGGGTGCAATATCTTCAGTCTTTTCATTAATTGGAACTCAAAATACAATAATTGTTTTAAGTAGTAAAAAAACTCCTGGTGTAAAAACACTACAGATTTTTTCTATTGTTGGTTCTTTCATAGGAACATTTGTTCTATTAATGCTATTCGAAAGAATTGATGTTGGATTATTAGGTGTTGGTTATGTCTTAAGCACTTTATCAATTGGAAATCTACTAGGGGCAAAAAATTTCTCTGGTTACACAAAATATCAATTACTCCAAAAGTTCTTAACCGTCTCACTTGGATTTTTAGCAATTACTTACTTTGATTATCAGGGTCTAATACTTGCTTTAGCCATATCATACATACCATTTATTTTTCAAATATGTCAAACTATGAAAAATGATGTTAATGATATAAAATTATTAAAAAATAAATTTTCATTTATTTCAAGCAATTATTTCATAGTTGTATCTGATCAAATTGGAAAACAATTTGATAAAATAATAATAATGCCGTTATTAGGAGCAACTGTTTTAGGAAATTACAGTTTATCTCTGCAAATATTGGGTATACTTACTGTCTTTTCAACAATTGCGTTCAAGTATATACTTCCACATGATTCCACCGCCACATCAACAAGTAATATCAAAAAAGGGATAGTGATAATTTCTCTAATCATAACTGTCTCTGGATTTCTATTAACTCCAATTCTCATTCCTGCAGCATTTCCGAAGTACATCGAATCAGTTGACTCAATACAAATAATGACTCTGACTGTTCTTCCAGTTGGATTTTATGTAATATTTGCATCAAAATTATATTCTAGTGAAAAATCGATTTATCTTTTATATGGTCATATTATTGGATCAGTAATTTTGTTAGGTGGAATTTTTGGTTTAGGTAATTCATATGGAATAATTGGTGTATCCATTGCATATGTCTTATCTCAGTTTTCAAATGCATTATTTCTATTATTTGCAATTAAAAAAATTAAATTATCTATCTCATAGAGTAAACATTTGTACGACAAGTTAATTATGTAATATCAATCAAAAAATTATGAATAACTATTATGTCTAATATCAACACTAAGCAATTTGTTCTTAAAAATCAATATCATATTCTTCTCCTAACATGTTTAGTAATTGCAGGTTTGATTATACGACTAATTATACTTCCATATGATATTCCAATAACTGAAGATGGTTCTGTATATTTTTGGTATGCAATGGATATGAGCATAACTGATTCCTTTCCTGAAAATTATAATTTTCCAAATAATGGTTGGCCTTCATTTTTATCACTAATATTTGATATATCAAATTCTGATAATTATTTAGATTATATGAATACCCAACGAATAACTACTGTAATTATTTCCTTGATCACAATAATTGCTGTTTACTATCTATGTACACATTTTTTTAATAAAAATTATTCTTTGATTGGAGCAGCAATATTTTCATTTGAACCTAGATTAATTCTTGATTCCTTATCTGGAACAAATTTAACTCCTTTCATTCTTCTTTTTGTGTTATCATTATTGTTCTTTCTAAGTAAAAACCCAAAAATAATTTTATTGTCTTTTGTTTTTACTGCATTTTCAACATTAGTACGTTATGAGGGAATTTTACTTTTAATACCTTTATCAATTATCTATTTCAATAGATTTGGAAAATCCCCCAAAAAAATTCTTCATTACATAATAATGATTTCAATTTTTATATTAATTCTAACGCCAATTGTACATTTCAGATATCAAACTGATGGTAATGATGGTATATCTAGTCATATTATTGGAGCATTAGAATTTTTTATTGGTCATGAATCACAGGTAGATACAAGTCCTAAAAATAATATGATTGCTGGTGACTACATAAAAAATAGAAATTTTTCTGGTTACATGGATGAATTAGTAATATGGAATAAAGCACTATCTGAAGAAGAAGTTTCAAAATTATTCAATAATAATGGAAGTCCGATATCTATCAATGATGATTTACAAAAAGGATTGTTAATCTATTTACCATTTGAAAAAATATCCGAAGAAACTACTACAAATAATCAAAAATCTTCTATTACGAGTAAATGTCTGGAAATTACTAGTGATACATGTAAGACCTTAATTGGCTATTCATCAATTTTTGAATTAGTTCCTGGAAAACAAGGCAATTCAATCAAATTTGATAGTAATAATTCTATTAAATTCGACGATGGCATATTCCCATTTTCTTCAACGCCACGAAGTATCTCTATGTGGGTCAATCCAACATCTTCGTCTGATTATGGGAATATTCTATATCATTCTGGAATGCAACAAAATGAAAAAGTTTTTGAAATTAATACTCATTTGTGGGGACAAAATTCTATATCTGTAGGTATTCTATCTGACGATATCTATTCTCAACCTAATGTATTGAAACTTAATGAATGGAATCATATTACAATCACATTTGATGGAAGTGATTCTTTCGATACTAATACTCTTAAAATATTTCATAATGGAAATTTATTAGAAACTAATGCTGCATCAGAACAAGTAATACTAAATGATGATGTAAAATTATCTACTACTCCATATTTTGGGTTTGATCTATTAACAAAATATCTACTTTGGATATCTTTTCCAATTTTCTTCTTATTATTACCCTATGGCTTAATTCTATTTTTCAAAAATCGAGATTATAAAACAGCCACAATTGTTCTATTTGGATTAGTTTTAGCTTTGCCAGCATTATATGCATACTTTAGAGAATTTTATGAAATAAAATATCTATTTTATTTATACCCAATTTTCACTGTTATTTCTATTTACACTGTTAAAAAAATATCAGAAAAAATACCAAATCTAAAACTCTTATCACTTTTAATCATAGTTCCAATTATTTTTGGGTCTATTGCATTTATTGATTTCAAAAAAATTGATAATGAATTTGAAAGAGAAGCTTTTCAACTTACAAAAATAGTTCTTGAAAGAACTGCTGGAATTAATGAATCAACACATAACATCTCTAAATATGCAGCAACTGCAGAGTCTTTTTCAGAAACTGAACTATTACCTCAAAAAACATCATTTGAATTACAGAGACTAAGTCCTTATTCTAGCGATAATCTATTAGAATTCATAACAAATTCAAAAAACTCTGGACTTACACATCTTGTAGTTGATGAAAATACAAAACCTAATTTCTTAAACGAACTTTTCCATAATGAAGAAAAATTTGAATATATACTAAAAGAATTTGATTCTATTGAACATGGCTTTACTTATCATGTAAAAATCTTTAAAATAGATTTTTCTAGTATTCCTCCACAACAATAAGTCGCAAAGTATTTCAATACAACTCTGAAAAAACTCATATGAGTAAATTAGGCACAATAAAAGAAATTTTTGAATTATTACGTTATAGAAGAAAATTTTACATGTTTCCAATAATCATCCTCTTGATATCCTTGATTGGTGTAACTACATTAGCTCAATCTGGTCTTGTCGCATTCATTTATCCGATTTAAAATGGAATTATCATCTCCAAGATTCAAAGCACTCGCTGTTTCGGCAGGATTCACTTTTTGGTTTGTAATCATTACATCCTCTATAGGTTTATTCACTTTTGAAACACTTGGCATATTTGTAGCTAGTATTGTATCTATCACTCAATTAATTGCATCAAAACTTTCAAACGCATTAGATATTTTTGCAAAATTCAACACAAAACTTTTCTTGGGAATTTTATTTGTATTTGTAATTTCTTTATATGGAATTTTTTTCAAATTGCTAAAAATTGATCTATTAAGATTAAATCAAAACAAGTCAAGTTACTGGATCAAACTTAACGATATAAATGAATCAAAAATCCATAAGCAATATTAAATGTACACTCTAGGTATCTCTTGTTATTATCATGATTCTGCTGCATGTTTGCTGCATGATGGGAAAGTAATCGCAGCTGTTGAAGAAGAAAGATTTTCTAGAATTAAATTTGATGATGATTTTCCAATTAAAGCTATAACTTGGTGTCTAAAAGAAGCTAATATCTCAATAAAGGAAATAGATAATATTGCATTTTATGATAAACCCCTTTTAAAATTTGAAAGATTATTGGATAATTACATTGCTGTTGCTCCAAGAGGATTATTCAGTTTTTTAGACGTTATACCAAAATGGATTCACAAAAGACTTTGGATAAAAAGTGAAATAAAAAAACATCTAAATAATTTTTCCGGAGAAATAATTTTTCCTGAACATCATCTATCCCATGCGGCACACGCTTTTTTTACTTCCCCATTTGAGGAATCTGCATTTCTAACTGTTGATGGTGTAGGAGAATGGTCTACAACAGCATTTGGTGTTGCTAATAATAACGAAATTAAACTAGATAGCGATATACGATGGCCACATTCTCTTGGTTTATTCTATTCCGCGTTTACCTATTTTCTTGGATTTAAAGTCAATGAAGGTGAATACAAACTAATGGGATTATCTTCGTATGGTAAACCAAAGTTTCATGATCTTATTCTGAATGAATTGATTGATGTAAAAAATGATGGTAGTATTAAGATGAATATGAAATTTTTTGCTTATACATATGATAAAGTAATGACTAACAAAAATTTCTCAGAATTATTTGGTATCTCTCCTAGAAAGCATGATTCAAAGGTTGAACAAACACACTTTGATATTGCAGCAAGTGCACAATCAGTTCTCGAAGAAATACTATTAAAAATGTGTAATCATGTATATCAAAAAACAAATATGAAAAATCTATGCCTTGGTGGTGGTGTTGCACTAAATGGTGTTGCAAATAATAGAATCCTGACTGATGGTCCATTTGAAAATCTTCACATACCTCCATCTCCTGGAGACGCTGGCAGTGCAGTTGGTTGTGCTCAATATCTATATTATTGCCATTTGAAGAAACAACGAAAATTTTTAGAACAATATGAACAAATCAAAAATAATATCTATTCAGGTCCTTCGTTTAATAATATTGAGATAAAATCATTTCTTGATAAAAATAATATTAATTATGAATTTCTTGAAACTGAACAATTACTCAAAAATACTGCAAAATTAATTTCTGAAAAAAACATAGTTGGTTGGTTTCAAAATAAAATGGAATGGGGCCCTAGGGCTCTAGGAAATAGAAGTATTTTAGCAGATCCTCGACACGCAGATATGAAAGACATACTTAATGAAAAAATCAAACATAGAGAATCTTTCAGACCATTTGCTCCAAGTATCATGGAAGAATATGTATCAGAATATTTTGAAATTGATGTATCTAGTCCATATATGTTATTAGTGGCAAAAGTCAAAAATCCTGAAATAATTCCAGCAGTAACACATGTTGATCAAACTGGAAGATTACAATCTGTTTCAAAACATGTAAACCCACTTTATTATAATTTAATAAATAAATTTTTTGATATAACTGGAATACCAGTACTAATCAATACATCTATGAATGTAATGGGGGAGCCTATAGTTAATACACCACAACAAGCTCACAATATGATATTAAAAACTGATATGGACTATATCGTTCTAGGAAATTATATGGTAAAACGTGATTAATTTTGTCAGTAGAAGTTTCTTATAAAAAACAATTTGTATTTGGTTTGTTAATGCTCTGTGTTTTATTAGCGTCAATTGAAATAATTCTACGGGTAGCTGACTACTATAATCCTAATTGTAATTTTATGGATAGTGATGTTTTCTCTAATGTTGATGCTGAAACAAAACGAAAAATTTGTCTTGATAATGATTCGTTAAAATGGAACACTGTACCTAATTTGCATTTAATACCAAATCAAAATCTTGATACAATAAATATCAACAATGATGGATTTAGAGGAAAAGAAATTCAAACACCAAAAGATACTGATACCTTTAGAATATTCATTGTTGGTGGATCTACGACATTTGGTGTTGGTTCCACATCTGATAATTCATCTATTCCAGGTGAATTACAACAAATGATGAATTCTTTAGATGACACAAAAAAAATAGAAGTGATTAATGCAGGAATCCCTAAAGCTTATTCCTTCACTGAGATTAATCTGATACATAATAAGCTCTTAAACTACCAACCGAATTTAATTATCGTATATGATGGTTGGAATGATATCCATAGACCATTCAATGAATATGATAAAAAAATAAATAATTCTTCATATGAACAATTCCTTCAGTTAATTATCACTAATGATTTTTACAAAACCGCAAAAATTATTTTAAAAAATGTGATAAATATTAACAATCAAGATTCAATCTCAAATTTTGATTCTAATATGATCAATCAAAAGGTGGATTTATGGAAAACAAATTGGAATAATTTATGTGAAAAAATGGAAAATAAAAACATCGATGTAATCTTAACTTTACAACCGTTAGTTGGAACTGGAAATAAAATTATGACTCCTGAAGAAGAAATCCACTTCACTAAAAATGATCATATTACTATGCTTCAATCTTATGATCAATATTCTAAATCATTATTATATTTAGATAAGTGTTCACAAGCAATTGATCTTCAAAATATATTTGATGATTATGATGACACTATCTTTTACGATGGTGGTCATGTTAGTGATAATGGAAATAAAATTGTTGCAAAAAAACTATATGAAATTATTCTAGAATATATCTAAATCAACAATTATTATAATAGAAAATATCAAGTTTCATATGACACTTAGAACTGTAGAATGGAAAAATAATTCTGTTATTATGATTGATCAAACAAAACTACCAAATATTCTGGAATATGTTACATATACTGATTATAATCAAATTGCTGATGCAATCAGAACTTTGGTAGTAAGAGGTGCTCCTGCTATTGGTGTGTCTGGCGCATTTGGACTGGCTTTAGCTGCATTACAAAGTAATGCTACTACAAAGGATGATCTAATTTCATACATGGAAACAGCTAAAAAAATTTTATTTGAAACTAGACCTACTGCAATTAATCTTGCTTGGGGGTTAGAAAAAATTATGGAAATTGCAAAAAAATCTGATACTGTTGAAAACCTAAAAAATGATGTTGTTCAATATGCTAAAAAAATGGCAGAAGATGACATACAAATCAATATGACAATGGGAAAAAATGGATCTGAATTATTTAATGATAATGATACTATTATGACTCATTGTAATGCTGGTGCATTAGCTACTGTTGGTTATGGTACTGCATTGGGAGTCATACGTGCAACAAAAGATAGTGGAAAAAATATTAAAGTTATAGCTACTGAAACTCGTCCAATTCAACAAGGTTCAAGATTAACTGCTTTTGAATTAAAACATGACGGAATTGATGTTAGTTTAATTCCTGATACTGCAGTTGGTTATTCAATGGCTAATGGTCTAGT
>MDSW01078623.1_pt1 | contig 10655 bp, 21 predicted proteins | sample 811171 | NCBI WGS metagenome assembly MDSW01 (sample SAMN05326641, study PRJNA326480) | marine metagenome | isolation source: seawater | place: Atlantic Ocean: North West | collected 2012 | reverse complement strand
TGAAGATTTAAAAGAAATTTGTGAAAAATATAGAAAAGAATTAGTTGAAACAGCTGTAGAACAAGATGAAAAATTAATGGAGGCCTACCTTGGTGGCGAAGAAATTAAACAAGATGATTTAATTAAATGTGTTAGAAAAGGTTGTTTAAACTTCGAATTTGTACCTGTTTTGACAGGTTCTGCATTTAAAAATAAAGGAGTACAACCACTCTTAGATGCAGTAGTTGATTATTTGCCAAGTCCTAAAGATATTGGATCAATAAAGGGAACTAAACAAGGCTCAGATGATGAAATAGAAATGAAATTTGAAGATACAGCTTCCTTTTCAGCTCTAGCATTTAAAGTTGCAAACGATCCTTTTGTTGGTAGTTTAACATTCATTAGGATTTATTCAGGTACAGTTAAGTCAGGAACTGGAATTTATAATACATCAAAAGATAAAGAAGAAAGAGTTGGAAGAATGCTTTTAATGCATGCTAATTCTAGAGAAGATATAAAAGAAGCTAATGCGGGAGATATAGTTGCTTTAGCAGGATTAAAACACACTATAACAGGACATACTTTGGCTGACGAAAATCAACCAGTTCTTTTAGAACCAATGGAATTTCCTGACCCTGTTATTGAAATAGCTGTAGAGCCAAAAACTAAAGCGGACCAAGAAAAAATGGGAGAAGCATTAGGTAGATTAGCTAAAGAAGATCCTTCATTTAGAGTTACTTCTGATGAGGAGTCTGGACAAACTATCATTAAAGGGATGGGTGAACTTCATTTAGATATAATTGTTGATAGAATGAAAAGAGAATTTAAAGTAGAAGCTAACGTAGGTGCACCTCAAGTTGCTTATCGAGAAACAATTTTAAGTCCTGCAGAGTTTGATTATACACACAAAAAGCAAAGTGGTGGAGCAGGTCAATTTGCAAGAGTTAAACTTTCTGTTGAACCTCTAGAACCTGGCAAAGGTAGAGAGATTGAAAGTAAAATTAAAGGAGGTGCCATACCTAAAGAATTTATTCCTGGAGTAGAAAAAGGAGTTGAAACTATAGCTGATGGAGGAATATTAGCCGGATTCCCAATGATAGATTACAAAGTAACAATATTAGATGGATTACATCATGATGTAGACTCTAGTGTTTTAGCGTTCGAATTAGCTTCTAGACAATGTTTTAAAGAAGCTTGTACAAAAGGTACTTTAAAATTATTAGAACCAATCATGAGAGTTGAGGTGGTAACTCCAGAAGATTACATGGGAGATGTAATAGGAGATTTAAATAGTAGAAGAGGTCAAATTAATACTCAAGAGCAAAGAGGAAATGCAACAGTTATAACTGCCATGGTGCCCTTAGCTAATATGTTTGGTTATATTAATAGTTTAAGATCAATGTCGCAAGGCAGAGCTCAATATTCAATGTTTTTTGATCATTATGACAAAGTTCCACAAAATGTTCAAGATGAGGTAACTAAAAAAACAGGTTAATTATGGAAAAACAAAACATAAGAATAAAATTAAGAGCATACGATAATAAGGTACTAGACCAATCAACAGAGGAAATAGTTAACACCGTTAAAAGAACCGGTGCAAATATTAAAGGCCCAATACCACTTCCTACAAAAATTGAAAAATACACTGTTTTGAGATCACCTCATATTGATAAAAAAAGTAGAGAACAGTTTGAAACAAGAACGCATAAAAGATTAATAGATATAATTGAACCAACACCAGCTACAGTTGAAGCTCTCATGAAATTAGACTTAGCATCAGGAGTTGATGTGGAGATTAAAATTTAATGTCAGAAATTGCTTTAATTGGAAGAAAAATAGGAATGTCTCGTGAATTTTTTAAAACTGGCCAATCAATACCGGTAACAGTCTTAAAAATGGAATCTGGTAGAATAATACAATTAATAGATAAGCAAAAAAGGGGCTATCAAGCAATACAGGTTGGCTATGGAAAAATAAAAAATTCGAAATTAACAAAATCAATGAAGGGATATTTTGCTAAAAAAAATACAGAACCAAGAAAAATATTAAAAGAATTTAAAGTTAATAATCTAGAAAGCTATAAAGAAGGCAATGAATTTGGAATAGAAATTTTTAAAGATGTAAAGTTTGTAGATGTTAAATCAAAAACAATAGGAAAAGGTTTTGCCGGAGCAATGAAAAGGCATAATTTTTCAGGATTAAGAGCATCACATGGAGTTTCCATATCTCATAGAGCTCATGGATCTACTGGCCAAAATCAAGATCCAGGAAAAGTATTTAAGGGAAAAAAGATGGCAGGACATATGGGAGACAAAATGAGAACCATGCAAAATATTGAAATAATAAAAACAGATACAGATAATAATCTAATTTATTTAAAAGGTTCAATACCAGGGTCAAAAAATTCAGAAGTTATAATTAAAAAAGCAGTTAAAAACATAAATAAGTTTACAACAAGTGAAAAAATTGAAATTTTAGAAAAGAAGAAAAAAACTCCAGAAAAAAAGAAAAAATAGATGAAAATAGAAAAAATAAATATTGATGGTAATAAAAAATCTATTGAGGTACTAGATGAAATTTTCGCAGCCAAAATAAATAAGCAACTCGTAAGTAATGTTCTTTATAAAACAAATGCAAATTACAAGGGGAGAAAGGCAAAAACTAAGCAACAAAATGAAATTAAAGGATCAACATCAAAAATATATGCCCAAAAAGGAACAGGAAATGCACGTCATGCAAGTAGAAAGGCACCAATATTTGTTGGTGGTGGTGTTGCACATGGACCAAAAGGTCAGTCAAATTATAAGAAGAGAAAATTAAACAAAAATGAAAAAAGATTGAGCGTTGTTTCAATGATTACTGAAAAATTAAAAAAAAATAATTTAATTATTTTTGACGATTTTGAACAAAAAATTTTAAAAACAAAAGAAATGAACAAAATTTTAGTTAAATTTAATGCCACAAACTCTATAATGATCATAGATAAAAAATCTATAGAAAACATTCATAAATCAGCAAAAAATATACCAAATATAAAAGTTACAGATGCAAATCATTTTAGCTGTTTTGACTTGGCAAAATACAAAAAAGTTATTTTCACAGAAACATCAATTAAAGATTTAGAAAAGAGATATATATAATGAACAAAATTCATTTATTTGATAAAATAATTGCTCCAGTAGTAACAGAGAAATCCACAAATATTTCTGAACAGAACAAAATTATTTTTAAAGTTCCTGTTAAAGCTAATAAAAAAAATCTTAAAAAAAGTATTGAAAAAATTTTCAAAGTTAATGTAACAAAAGTTAATATAATTAATAAAAAAAGCAGAATAAAAGTTACTAGAGGAAAAAAAATTAAAGTTAAAGGTTACAAGAAAGCAATAATAACTTTAAAAAAAGGTCAAAATATTGATCTAACTACAGGTATTTAATTAATGTCATTAAAAACATTTAAACCATACACTAAAACGACTAGAGGGACAGTTTTAACTAGTAAAGAAGGTCTTTGGAAAGGCAAACCTCATAAACCATTAACTAGTATAAACAATTCTTCTAAAGGAAGAAATAATAATGGAAGAATTACTTCAAGAAATCATGGCGGTGGTCATAAACATAAATACAGAAATATAGATTTCTACAGAAAAAAGTTTGATTTAAATGCCAATGTTGAAAGAATAGAATATGATCCAAATAGATCCTGCCATATAATGCTTGTAAAATTTGAAGATGGCGAAAAATTTTACTATTTAGCACCACAAAATATTAAGATCGGTGAAACAATTCAAAATGGACCCAACTCTGAAATAAAAATTGGCAATTGCTTACCGTTACAAGATATACCGGTAGGTATTAATATACATAATGTAGAGTTAAATCCAGGCGGTGGAGGTAAAATTGCAAGATCCGCAGGAACTTCTGTAACAATTTCAGGAATAGATGGAAATTACTCAATAATTAAAATGACTTCTGGTGAAGTAAGAAAAATTGATTCAAGATCACTAGCTACAATAGGCGTATTATCAAATCCTGATCAAAAAAACATTAAAATTGGAAAAGCAGGTAGATCCAGATGGTTAGGAAGAAGGCCCCATACAAGAGGAGTAGTAAAAAATCCTGTAGATCACCCTCATGGTGGAGGCGAAGGAAAATCTGCTGGAGGAAGACACCCAGTGTCTCCTACCGGTCAGTCAGCAAAAGGATTGAAAACAAGAGATAACAAAAGAACAGATAAATTTATAATTAGAAGAAGAAAGAAGAAAAGAGCATAAATTATGGCAAGATCAGTTTGGAAAGGACCATTTGTTGAAGAAAGTCTTATAAAAAAAGTTGAAAAAATTAAAAATGATCCAGTTAAAAAACCAATAAAAACTTGGTCAAGAAAATCAACAATTATTCCAGACTTTGTAGGATTTAGTTTTTTAATTTATAATGGAAAAAAGTTTATACCAATAACAATTTCAGAGGACATGGTCGGCCATAAATTTGGTGAATTTGCACCAACCCGACAGTTTTTTGGTCACACACCTGCTGACAAAAAAGCCAAAGCAGAAGAAGGAGCAAAAGGAGTAGGTAAAAAATAAAAATGAATAAAGCCAATAAAGTTACTGAAAATAAAATAGTAAAATCTATTAATAAAAATGTTAGATCTAGCACAAGAAAACTCAAACCTATTCTAAGATCAATTGTTGGAAAAAAAGTAGACTTAGCCATTAGAGACTTAACTTTTTCAGATAAAAGAGTTTCAAAAGATGTAAAAAAAACTATTTCATCTGCTATTGCTAACGCGGAAAACAATTATCAATATGATATAGATAAATTAGTAATTAAAGAAGCATATTGTGGAAAGCAAATTGTTATGAAAAGATTTAGAGCTAGAGCTAAAGGTAGGGCAGCAGCAATAATGAAACCTTATTCAAATATAACTGTAATACTAACCGAAAAAACAAAGCAAAAGGATAATCATGGGTCAAAAAGTTAATCCAGTAGGTTTAAGACTTGGAATAAATAGAGGATGGGATTCTGTATGGTATGCAAAAAAAAAGGATTTTGGAAACTATTTAATTGAAGATTACAATATTAGAAAATTTATTAAAAAAAATGTAATAAACTCAGGTGTTTCAAAAGTAATGATTGAAAGAACAAGTAAAAAATGTTTTGTAACTATTTATACTTCAAGACCTGGATTTGTTATTGGAAAAAAAGGCAGTGATATAGAAAAAATCAAAGGGAACCTTTCTAAACTAACAACTAATGAAGTTGTTTTAAATATTAAAGAAGTAAAAAAACCCGAAACAAACAGTTATTTAGTTGCTGAAAATATAGCGCAACAACTAGTTAAAAGAATTTCGTACAGAAGAGCAATGAAACGTGCAATGCAATCAGCTTTAAGGTTGGGAGCCAAAGGAATTAAAGTTTCTATAAGTGGAAGATTGGGAGGAAACGAAATTGCAAGGACTGAATGGTTGAGAGAAGGAAGTATTCCATCCCATACATTAAGAGCTGATATTGACTATGCAGAAGCAGAAGCATTAACAACATATGGAATTATTGGTATAAAAGTGTGGATATACAAAGGAGAAATATTTGTTAGAGAATTCAGTCAAGAAAGAAATAAAAAATAATTATGTTACAACCAACTAGAACAAAGTTTAGAAAAGCTCACAAGGGAAGAATTCATGGTTACGCATCAAGATGCAACAATATGAACTATGGGTCATATGGATTAAAGGCCATTCAGCCAGAAAGAGTTATTTCTAGACAAATAGAGGCAGCGAGAGTTGCGTTAACTAGACATATGAAAAGACAAGGAAGAGTTTGGACAAGAATGTTTCCAAATATACCAGTTTCTAAAAAACCCACAGAAGTAAGAATGGGTAAAGGAAAAGGCTCACCTGAATTTTGGGCTTGTAGAGTAAAACCAGGTAGAATTTTATTTGAAGTTGACGGTGTTTCAGAACAAGTAGCAAAAGAAGCTTTGTATAAAGCATCAGCAAAGTTACCAATTAAATGTAAATTTATAAAAAGAATATAATTATGAAGAAAAAAGAAATTAAAAAATTAACAAAAGAACAATCTGTAAAAGAATACGATAAATTAAAAAAAGACTTGTTTAATATCAGGTTTCAAAAAATTAATGGTCAAATTAAAAATCCATCTAAAATTACAGAAACAAAACGAAATATTGCAAGATTAAAAACTTTAATAGAGAGAAAAAATGCCTAAAAAAATATTAAATGGAATTGTTGTAAGTGACAAACCTAATAAAACCATTACCGTAATTGTAGAAAGGAAATATCAGCATCCTGTTTTAAAAAAGGTAATGAAGGCAAGAAAAAAATATAATGTTCATGATGAAAGTAATAAATACAAAAATGGCGACAAAGTCTCAATTAGGGAATGTAAACCATTTTCTAAATCTAAAAAATTTGAAGTGATAGGAGATTCTAAATGATACAAGTTCAAACTGAATTATATGTAGCAGATAACACTGGTGCAAAAAAAATAGAATGTATAAAAGTCCTTGGTGGATCAAAAAGAAGATATGCAAGTATAGGAGATACGATCGTTGTTGCCGTTAAAGAAGCAATTCCAAAAGGCAAAGTTAAAAAAGGAACCGTTCACAAGGCCGTAGTTGTTAGAGTCAAAAAAGGCATACACAGAAATGATGGGTCTAAAGTGAGATTTGATAATAATGCTGCAGTATTAACTGATGATAAAGGCGAACCTATAGGTACCAGAATATTTGGACCTGTAACAAGAGAATTGCGAAATAAAGGACAAATGAAAATTATTTCTTTGGCCCCAGAGGTGCTTTAAATGATTAAAAAAGGAACAAAAGTCAAAATTATTGCAGGAAAAGATAAAAATAAAGATGGAGAAATAATTGAAATTGATAGAAAAAATAATAGGGCAAAAATTAAAGGCATGAACATGGTAAAAAAACATATAAAAACAACTAAAGAAAAAAAAGGTGGAATTATTTCTAAAGAAAATTTTATTCACATTTCAAATTTAGTTATATTTGATCAAAAAAAAGAAAAAAAAGAGATTAAAAAATAATGGAACCAAGACTTAAAGAAACAATAAAAAAAGAGATTCAACCAACGCTTAAAGAAAAGTTTGGTTATAAAAATCTATATATGGGACCAAAAATATACAAAGTGGTATTGAACATGGGTCTAGGTTTGGATGGTAATGACACAAAAATACTTAAATCTTGCCAAGAAGATTTAGCTAAAATAACTGGACAGGCTCCAGTAATTACAAGATTTAAAAAATCAATTGCTAACTTCAAAACTAGAAAAAATACAAATTCTGGACTTAAGGTAACTCTTAGAAAAAACAGGATGTATGAATTTTTGGATAGATTGATTAATATTGCTTTACCAAGAATAAAAGACTTTAGGGGTTTAAATCCAAAAAGCTTCGATAAATTTGGAAATTATACATTTGGAATAAAAGAACACATTGTTTTTCCTGAAGTAAATTTTGATAAAGTAGAAAAAATTAGAGGTTTGGATATAACTATTTCAATAAAAACACAGAGCAAAGAGCATAGTTATGAATTATTAAAGCAAATGAATTTTCCATTTTTAGAGAAAAGGAGTAGTTAATGGCAAAACTTAGCGCAATAAATAAAAATAATAGAAGGATAAAGCTTGCAAATAAGTTTTATAAAAAAAGAAAAAAATTAAAAAAAATAATAATGAATAAAAATTTACCACTAGAAGAAAGATTTAAAGCACAACAAAAACTTTCAAAAATGCCAAGAAATTCAGCAGTAAATAGAGTTATGAACAGATGCCAAATTACCGGCAGACCACATGGCGTATATAGAAAACTAAAAATATCAAGAATAGCATTAAGACAATTAGGATTAGAAGGAAAAATTCCAGGATTGATAAAATCAAGCTGGTAGAAAGGAAAATATGAGTTTAAGTGACCCAATAGGCGATATGTTAGCTAGAATAAAGAATTCTCTTATGAGAAATCATAAAAAAGTTGAATTACCTTCATCTAAATTCAAAATAAAAATCGCAGAGGTTTTAAAGAGCGAAGGATATATTATAGATTATAAAGTAATAGAGGAAAATAAACCTACTCTAGAAATAAATTTAAAATATAGTTCAGGCAATCCAGTAATTAGTTCAATTGAAAGAGTCTCAAAACCAGGAAGAAGAATATTTTCTAGTGCTGAGAGTTTGCCAAAAATTAATAATGGTTTGGGTATAGCAATAGTTTCAACACCCAAAGGTGTAATGACAGATATAGACGCTAGAAAACAAAAAATAGGTGGAGAAATAATTTGTAAGGTATTTTAATGTCAAAAATAGGAAAAATAAGCATAAATATCCCTGATAAAGTAAAAGTACTTCTTAGTGGAAATTCAATAAATATTGAAGGACCTCTTGGAAAAAAAACTTTAAATTTAGATACTGATTTATTTGATTTAATAATAAATGAAGGAAAAGATGTTTTAATTAAACCCAAAAAAGCAACTCAAAATATAAAAAGATTGTGGGGCATGAATAGAAGTTTGCTTAACAATGCAATAACAGGAATAAGCAAAGGCTATGAAAAAATTTTAGAATTATCAGGAGTTGGATTTAGAGCCTCACTAAAAGGAAAAATATTAAATCTTCAGCTGGGTTTTAGTCATGATGTTAATTTTGAAATACCAGAAGGAATTAAGATAATAGTAGAAAAACAAACAATAATTAAAATAACAGGATTTGATAAACAACAAGTTGGAATGATTGCATCACAAATTAAAAGTTTAAGACCCCCAGAGCCATATAAAGGAAAAGGTATAAAGGAGCAAGGCCAATATATATTAAGAAAAGAAGGAAAAAAGAAATAATGAAATTATCAACAATAGAAAGAAAAAAATATAGAGTTAGAAATAAGCTCAAAAACTCATCAAAAGGTGACAGATATAGACTTAGCGTCGCAAGATCTGCAAAAAATATTAGTGCTCAAATTATAGACGATATTAATAAAATCACAATTATTTCTGCATCATCTTTAAAAAAAGAATTAAAAACTCAAAAAAAAAATAAAACTGAAATGTCCACAATTGTTGCTGAATTGTTGGCAGCTAAAGCAAAAGAAAAAAAAATTACTAAAGTTTATTTTGATAGAGGAATATATAAATATCATGGTAGAATAAAAATATTTGCTGAAGCTTTGAGAAAAAATGGATTGGAATTTTAAATTATGGATAAAAGTAAAACAGATTTAATTGAAAAATTAGTACATATAAATAGAATTACAAAAGTAGTTAAAGGTGGAAGAAGGTTTGGATTTTCAGCACTAGTTGTTGTAGGAAATCAAAATGGAAAGATAGGAATAGCTCACGCTAAAGCAAAACAAGTTCCTGATGCAATTAAGAAAGCAAATGAATTGGCAAGAAGAAGCATGGTCCAAATACCATTAAGAGAAGGCAGAACAATTCATCATGACATTTATGGAAAAGATGGTGCGGGAAAAATTAAATTAAGAGCTGCTCCAAAAGGAACTGGTATAATAGCTGGGGGACCTGTGCGTTCTGTTTGTGAAGTATTGGGAATAAAAGATATTGTTGCTAAATCTATCGGAACAGCCAACCCTCATAACGTCATAAGAGCTTGTATGAAAGCACTTTCAAAACAGCATTCTCCAAAAAATATATCAATTATAAGAAACAAAAAAATCTCTGAAATAATAGAGAAAAGAGGATAATGACTTGTTTAAATTCAATATCAAAAGTTAAAAAAAATAAATTAAGAGTAGGAAGAGGAATAGGATCAGGTAAAGGGAAAACTTCAGGTCGTGGTGTAAAAGGACAAAAATCTAGATCTGGAGTAGCAATCAAAAGTTTTGAAGGAGGACAAATGCCTTTGTATAGAAGATTGCCCAAAAGAGGATTTAATCCAATCAAAAAAGATAAAATAGCAATAATAAATTTAGAAAAACTTCAGAATTTAATTGAAAAAAAATAATTAAAACTGATGAAAGAATCAATTTGGATAATTTAATAAAAAAGAAAATTTTTAATAAATCACATAATAAAATAAAAATACTAGGAATGGGTGAAGTTAAAGAAAAAATTGATATTGAAGTAGATTTTTCATCTAAATCAGCAAAAGAAAAAATTGAAACAAATGGTGGAAAAATATCAATAAAAAAAGTTTAATAAATGAGTGAATTATCTCAAACTAACGATTTAAGAAATCGAATTTTATTTACTATTTTTATACTATCAATTTATAGACTGGGCACATTTATTCCATTACCGGGTATAGATCCAGAACAATTACAAGTGATGATGCAGAGTAATCAAAAAGGATTGCTTGGTATGTTCAATGTATTTGCAGGCGGAGCGGTTAGTAGAATGGCAATTTTTGCTTTAGGTATTATGCCTTATATTTCGTCATCAATCATTGTACAGTTGTTAACTGGAGTTTCGGATTATTTTAAAAATTTAAAAGCCCAAGGAGAAATTGGTAGACAAAAGATTACTCAAATAACAAGATATGGAACAGTTTTATTAGCTATTGTTCAGGGATATGGTTTGTCTGTTGGATTAGAATCGTCAGCCAATTTAGTTATTAATCCTGGAATTTATTTTAAAATATCAACTGTCACAACAATAGTAGCTGGAACAATATTTTTAATGTGGTTAGGAGAGCAAAT
>MDSW01160854.1_pt1 | contig 10656 bp, 10 predicted proteins | sample 811171 | NCBI WGS metagenome assembly MDSW01 (sample SAMN05326641, study PRJNA326480) | marine metagenome | isolation source: seawater | place: Atlantic Ocean: North West | collected 2012 | reverse complement strand
TATGGCAACCCATTATTCAAGAGATACATTACTTTCAAGACAGAGATATTATAATTTATTAAAAAACATTAATTTTGGTTTAATTAAAGATGAAGATCAATTTTTTTTCGAGCAAGCGTTTAAACGTAACATTGATATATATCGGGATACAATGATAAAGAATCAAAAAGATTTTATAAAAGATAGAACTAAAACAACGGAAACATTAATAAATGAACTTATGCAGACAAATATAGATGATGAATCAAATAGTTCAGGAGTACATCAGAGTGGTGGAACAACAAAGAATAAAACAAGAAAGAATAAAAAGAATAAAAATATGAAAAAAACTAGGAACAACATTAAGCATAATACTAAAGAACAACATGGAGGTATTGGAGGTAATGAAGGTAATCGTAGTATGCCTCCAGAATTTTATTTAACAGATGTGGGAAAGGTTGGATTGAGTGCGATAAGAGCACTTCAAAGTTTAACTGATCAAAAATTTAAAGAGGATATTAATAAGATGCAAGATGCTGATAAAGAAAAGTACAACGCATTATTAAAAGAGAATTTGCAAGATTTTTTGCAGAATCAGGATGACATATTAATGGATTTACAAGAAAGTCAAACCAATAAAGAAATAAATATGTATGCATTAGATAAATCATTGATTAAAGATTCAACTTATGATGACAAATTTAAATTATATTTTGATAAAAAATATAAGATGTATTATAATTTCAATGTTTTATTTGGACTTACAAGAAATTCAAATCAATGTAATCATAATAAAGGTTGTCTTTTTTATGCAAATCAAATGTGCAAAACCTTACTCAAAGAAAATCGGGAACTTAAAAAAATCGCTGATCAATATAAAGTAAATGGGAGAGTGACACTATTTTTTGAAGAACATTTGACAACATATTTATGTTTTGTAATAAAAAGCATTTTTGTAAGTGATTTTAAAATATTATTGGGTTATTCGCTATTTTCAGAATTATTTGATGACAATTTTGAAAACAAGGAAGATGAAATTAATAAAATTTTTGTGAAGTTCAGTTTAAGTAAAAGCTCTCGGGTGAATAATGAAAAGACGTTAAAAAAAATTAAAGAAGTTATTAGAGCGTGGACACATGATTTAAAAATAGAACCAATATTTGAAAATAAAATAAATAAAGCGACCGCATTGCAAAGAATGATGGATTGCATTGTAAGTTATACGAATATGAGTATAAGTAAAGCAAGTAAAGCAAGTAAAATGAGGGGAGGAGGAAACAGAATAATGGAAATGGATGGAGGAGAAAATGAAATAATAGAAATGGATGGGGGAGAAAATGAAATAATATATAATAAACCTAGAATGATTGAACAGGTGGGGGGCGTGATGATACCTCCGGATCACGACGGCCCACTCCATCGCAAGAAGGCGTATGACGAGGAAACTGCCAAGACGAGGGAAGAAATGAGGAAAATGGAACACGCGAATCCAGAACTTGCGGCAATGAAAAGTGAATTTAATTCCAAAGTAGAAGATAGTAAACCTCTTAATTGTTCGAACACTGCAATTGGTAAATTTATGGATAAGATTTTTTTGTCGATCGGTTCAGTTACAAAAGGTTCCATAGAAGCGGGGGCGGGGAAGGTGAGGGACGGCCTGGGCATGAAAGGGCAGAGTGGATATGTGATCGACCCAATTCTCTCGACGCAAGAAAGAGGCACAAGTACTAAATCCGTGGAACAATCTACTGACTAAGTGTTCTCATGATTGATTCAGAAGTTTCTTGAGAATATACAGAACTGGGACTTCTTTGTAGCAAATTTAAATTTAAATCAGATGGCATAGAACGGGATTGTCTTTGAAGTGGTTCAATGTTTGTAATATTATATGCTGCTTGTTTTCCTTGTGAAAGCGATCGAGCAAATACATACATATTTCCCAATGATGAATTTAAACCAAATATACAAATTGTAATATCATCACAAAGATTTTTCATAAAGTTGTCATCTGATAAATCATTTTCATTCATAAAAGCAATCATTTTTTGCAAGAATTCATTTAATTTATTATAAAAATTAAATGATGTTTTTGTATTATTTGTAGTGTAATTTCGAATTGCTTCTTGTAGAATAGGGAATAAAGTAATATCGAAATTTTTTTTTGCAATATCTAAAGGAGTAAAACCATTTTTACTTTTAATATTTGGATTTGCGTTTCGTTTTAAAAGAATTAAAACACCGGCATAATCATTGTTTTTAACAGCTGATTGCAATAAATTATATTTATAATTATCAGAGTAATTATGAGATGAGAAATAATCAATCATTTCAGGATATTTGTCAAGATACTCTTGGACATTATCCCATTTTTGTGTATTGACACAATCAATAATAGAAGTGAAAACCTGATATTTATCTGCCATTAAATAATGATCTGGATTTCGAGTAAGCGCATTATATTTTTTAAGATTTTTTGCATTGGCTTTATCATTTATATATTTATTTGTTTCGGCCATTAATTCTTGTGTTTTTTGTCTCCAATTATATTTTTCAACATAAATATTTTTTGATTCAATTGGATATGAAATCGTGGGATTACAATTATAAATCTCTGATGAATTTATAATTTTATAATTACATTGAATTTTAAAGTTATCACCGGTTGCCATAATATGCCAAACTCGTTCTTTTCCAGATGGTAATGATTCAAAAAGGATTTGATCAACCCATATATTATTAATATAATCATAGATCAAACCATCTTCAATATGAATAAATAAATCGGAAATATAAGAATAGAAGTAATTATAAACAATTTCACCATAAACAAATCCGGCATTTTCCAAACTTTCAATAAAATAATAATCACCATTAGGAATTCTTGAAAGATTTTGCATTAATAGTGCATCATGGTCACAGCCATATCCAACAAAAACATTAATACAGTTTTCAGTATTTAATTGAGATTTAAGATATTCAATTTGATCCGAACCACTAGTAATTTTACCATCACTCATAAATACATGAATAATTTTTTCATTTGATGGGATATTTTCTTTTACGGTTTTAAAAGCACGTTCAATATTTGTTTGACCTCTTGGAGACATATTACGTTGAATGCTGTATAAACTTTTAATTAAATCATCATCAATTACAGCTTGATCCAATATAATTTCGACTTCATGATCAAATATAATTAATGTAATTTTTTGAACGATATTTTTAAATTTATTAAAATAATCAAGCATATTTTTAAGCGTATGTTTAATGTGGTCCATTTTCGAATTTCCATCATCACAAATACTACCCATTGATCCGGATCGATCAATTGTTAAAACCCATAAGATAGATTCAATGGTTGGTTCAGTTTTGTCAATATTAAATTTTAGAATTCCGAATTGACCCTTGTCTTTTTCAGTTTCTTCTGGTGGCCATTCAGGAATCAAATGATTTTTATTATGATCACATAGTGATTTTTTACAAAGCATTTCAACTGACGAATGAATATTTGCAGTCATCTTTAATTAAAAATTAATTTTTTTGAAATAATTCAATTTTTTTTAAAATTCATTTTATATTTTGAGTTTACATTCGGAATTTATAATAGATACTTCAGTAATATCTATTATAAATTATTTGAAGATACCCGTAGCGGGACTCGAACCCGCAACCTCACGATTAGAAGTCGTATGCGCTGTCCAATTGCGCCATACGGGCTAGAGATTTTTTTACGCTCAGTGACGGGATCGAACCGCCGACCTACCGGTTAACAGCCGGGTGCTATACCACTTAGCTAACCGAGCATAGTGCAGGTAAATATTTAATAATAAGCATTATATTTGATTGTGTTTGCTGTTATTTACCTCAATATTATTTATAATGTTTTATTATGCTGTGTGATGAACATTTATATTTAATAAATATTATCTCAATTTATTATGCGTTCATCTAATCCCTCTTCGAAACCAATTATGTTCTTTATTATTGTGCTGTTTGATGTTTCTTTGTTTTATTATATACGAACATCATTTTAAAGATAACACGAGTTAACGTATCATCTTTTTATTAAAGATAATAAGATAAAATAAATTATCTCGCATGATCTTTCCACTAAAGACAATAAGATAAAAAATTTATCTCGCATTACCTTTCTACTAAGAATTATTTATCCAATAATTCTTTTTATTTTTTTTTTGATTTTTTTTGATCATTGTCAGCGCTAACAATGTCTTTTTTAAGCATACCTAAATCCGTCCCTTGAAGTCGTCCCTTGAAGTCGTCCCTTGAAGCCGTCCCTTGAAGCCGTCCCTAAAAGTAGCCACACTGCTACTAAAAAAAATTAAGTAAAAATTATTGCAGAAATCTCTAATGTTGTAATAAAAAACAATTTAATTATTTGCTGTTAGATTTCAATTTTTACTCCTCCTCCACACGATATGTAATCATATGATATCTTTAAGCTGATTTATATATATATATTATATGTATATATTAATTTTGCATGATAATGGGTTTAAATATTATATAAACAACTAATTATATGGAACACAGTATAATAAAAATAAGGGGTCGTTCAAGGAAAAAACTAAACTTAGATGAAGCGAAAAAACACATTTATAACTACTCCGAAATTGATAATATAAATCTCCCGGGTTTTATTGATTCACTACATAAAACCGTGGTTTTTCAATGTGGAACCCAAAGTCGAGCTGATTCCAATATAATAAAATTACAAATAATTTGTATGATTGGACATCCAACAATTTTAAAAGAATTTTTATCGAAATTTCTCTCAGAAAATGGAGTAGTTGCAACAGAATTAATTGTTAATTCTCAAATGAAAGCCGGTATAAATATATTACATTGTAATCCATTTTATATAACACCACTCTTGTGTTGTTTATTATGGAATAATGAACCAGAACTAGTACGAATTTTGTATTCATATGGTGCAAAGATGGATCGAGTTGATTTAGATTATACATTTCCAGAAGAAAAAACGATGACAATCCCATATTTTGATCATATTTCGACGAATAGTTTTGGGCAATTTCCATTTCCAATGTGGAGAGATTCGAATGATTTTAAAGATATTTTTTTAGAATTAAATCGACTAACAAATGAAGAAACCAGTCCAGTACATTGGCATTTTCCCGAAAAATATATATAAATAATATATAAATATAATATCATATGGAAGATAAAATAAATATTGATGATGATAATGAATGCCCTTTATGTTTGGATACGTTGAATGATACAAATATTTATAAAACAAGTTGTAATCATGTTTTTCATTTAGAATGTATAAAAACTCAATTTAATAGTTGCTGTATAAGTCGATATGATTGTCCCTCGTGTCGAGCAAACTTATTAAATACAACTCCAGCATATTTATTATCAGATGGTTTTAATACAAGAACAACAAAATTGGCAAAACAAATAAATGAAGAAAGAATATTGGATCATTGGGAAGATACTGATTTTAGAGCAAATGAAAAAAACGATGATACAACCGAAGAATCAAGTACGAATTGGTTTAAAAATATAAGAGTAAAACCGAATTCATTTAGAATTTGTTCGTTTTTTTGTTTTCGTAGATAATAATTTAATATATATAATATTTATATGAATTTTGTTCAATCGGAAATAACCGAGAATACAATAAAAATAAACAGTCCCAAAAAAACGGAAGATCATGAACAAAGAGAGAAAATGGAAAAAAAGGAGCGGCGGCGGCCAACACCAATTAAAGTGGATGGTATTTTTACATGGGATCAAAAAAAATCAAAATATGATCCTCCATCACCTCCAAATAAAAATAAACGGTTCAATAAAAATGATCGTTATTTTTCTTTTTTTTCTTCTTGATTTCCAACACGTTTAATTTCTTGTTTTACTAATTTTTTCATTTCTTTATTCATTCGCCTAGCACATCCATCTTTATGTTGACACCCCTTTCCATTCATACATTTTTCAATGGTTTTTTCTAAAGATTTATTAATTGTATTAAACATTAGCGTTTTTAATTTAGAATTGGTTTTTTCTATAATAAAATTAGAACAAGAAAATTCGTTTACAAGCATAAGTGAACACATGCGCGAATACATAATATAACTTATATATAACTTATATTATATTGTTTAAAAATATATTATTAAACAATATAGATATGATACATGATGAAGAAAAATCATGTCGGATTTGTTTATCGGATGAAGGGCATTTGAAATGCCGATGTCAATGTAAAAATGATGTATATCACGATGAATGTATTATAAAATGGATAAATATAAAAAAAAGTTCAAAGTGTGAAATATGTAATGCGAAATATGTTGGCGTCATTGAAGATAAAACCGCGTTTGTTACCCATTCAATTATAAAAGAGACGAGCACAGTGCAATTTTGTTTTTTTGTTTTTAATTTTGCAATGTGGTCTTTATATTTAACAATGGATAAACCAAACAGTTGTAAACTAAAGAATAATCAATTATTTTCATATGAAAAAAGAGCAATTTATAAAAGGGGGTGTGATAATTATTATAAAGAAATGCGAGTATTTTTAATTACTAACTTAATTTTAACAACAATATTTATAATATTTCAAATAATACTGTGTTTCCCCGACAAATTTAATTTGGTAGAATATGCATATAAGTATAGTTATAAGATTGATAATAAATTGATATTTGCAAAATTAGATGAATTAGATGAAATAAATGATGAAATAAATAATGAATTAGACAATGAGATAATAGAAACACATATTTATTTAAGAGAGAGTTCATCAGATGATTCTCCTGAAGGAATCGTGAGAATTTAAATTATTTATATAATAATTCCTTACAAATATTAGCATGATTATGCATTAAATATAGTTTAACTAAATTATAGTACTTGACGTCGGGTGGTTTTGGATTATTTTCATATTTTTTTGCGAGCATTCGAATAATTAAATGTTCCATTTTCGAACTTTTCTCTCTAGAATAATCAATTAACAATGTTTCCAATACCGTGTTTTTCATATTTCCGGCAATATAAATGCTTGTCGACATGAATTGAATGAACCCAACTTTAGATTGAAAATTTAACGACATTATATTATAACATTATTTGTTTTTAATTTATTTATCATCTTTAAAATACTCTGAATTACCAGAAATAATTAAATTATAATTCATTTTATTTAATATATTTATTTCTTCTTTTAAAAAATCTTCATCATTTAAGCTCTCATATATATCATCTTCACACATTTTAATCGCGATTAAAGCTGCATGATCCGGAGAACATTTTGTAACTCGCATTATATTTCCGGCTAATGATATTGTAATTTCTTTTGTTGCTTTAAATTTATCTAATGATTTTGATAATTCATTTGATATAATTTCAACAACACGAGGCACTGCAGGAACATTCAAAATTTTTCCATTTATTAATGGATATCGTAAACATTTTTCACTTGTAATTCGAGTATTCGGATTCATATCTAATAATTGAGCCAACAATCCATAAAACCGGTCAATTCTATATTCTTTAAGTAACTTTAAAATATAAACGGTGTTATTTTTATTTACATTAAATGTTCTAAAGATGAATTGTTTTCGAATTAATTCTAAAAGAATCACACCAACTGACCACATATCAATTGGAAAAGAATATCTTTGATTTCTCCAAACTTCTGGAGCCCGATATGGTGTGGTGACGACTTCTAAAGTATGACTTCCTCTCTGATGTTTATGGTCATAACATTTTGCTAAGTTAAAGTCGCATATTTTAATTTCATTATTATCAATTAAAATATTCGCGGGTTTAATATCACGATGAATTATTCCTCTTTTATGAATAAAATCAATACCCGAAACAAGTTCTGTTATTATAAATTTAATTCGATTAAAACTAAAATTATTACCCTCAATTACATTATGTAATGTGTTTTTAACATATGGCATTACCAACCCAATTGTATTTGGTCCTTTTGCTTCAATTATTATTTTTGATAAGGTAATAATGTTTTTATGTTTAAATTGAGATAAATTCTTTAAAATACTAATTTCTCTCAAAAAAGATCCAATAAATCCATCTTTCAAATCACAAATTTTACAAACAAATTGATCGGTAAAATCATTTGGTTTTTCAATTAACTTTAATAAATATACTCGCGAATATGACCCTTTCGCCAAAAATTTTGCGAATTCTAAATTTGAAATTGAAAGATCAACTTCTGTGTTTTTATTGTTACAAAAACAATTAGAAACACAATTTTGTAAACATTGATCCATTTATTTAATAACCAATCCATTTATTTACATCATTTATAGTATTGTTAATATGATTGGATTATGATCAGATGGGTTTGGTATATTTAATTTCGGATAAATTATTCTAGCAGAATGGTCTACGTTGCGTTTTTCTTTAATCGCATAATCAAATGCATAATATTTTCCTTTATTAAAACATGTTTTTAAATTATCATATTCATTCTGACTTGGAACTAAATCATAATCCGGGCGATTAATTTGACTAAATTCGACATTTAAATCCCCAATAATATAATTAGGATATTTAGTATATGTTATTGTATTAAATAATTGCTGTAATTGACTATGATGAGCATTGTTTTTTTGTATTGAATTCGCACCAACAAAATCTTGCATATGTGTAAAAATTATTTTTTGAGATAATTGATGTTGATGTATTTTTTTATGTTCCAATTGTTTTAGTGGTGTCATAATTGTTGTAATATATCCTTTTGAAACAAATGAATCAACGCCTGAAGAAGATTTATATTTAGAAGAATATATCGTTCTAATATCAATGTCATCGCTGTTCCAGAATAAAATCATTCCATCATTCAAATGTTTATTTTTAAATGAATCATAACTTTTCCAATGTTTTCCCAAAATATTTAATAAATATTTAGAGAGATATTTAGAATCTCGTTTTAACCACACCTCACATAAACAAATGACATTTACATCATTCTTTTTAATAATCTCATGTATAAAGTGAATCACCTTCTCTATATCAAATCTGGTTGATAAGATTGGTAATAAAAATGTATTATACCATAGTATTTTAATCATCGCTTTATTTTCCAATTTATTTTTGTCCAATTTATTTTTGTCCAATTTATTTTTGTCCAATTTATTTTTGTTCACCGTTTTTTCTATATTTGCTTCCTGTTTTTTACCAGCTTCATGTATTTTAGGAAAATCTTTTATTTTTAAAGGAATATTATAATTATATGCATTAAATAACCAATTACTTAATAAAAAATAACTAATTGTAAATCCAATACTAGATAAGCTGTATTTATTTATAAAGAATTCTTTTAAAAATACGGTCGTTATAATATAATAAAAACTTGTATAATTTATTTGATTCAACATATAATAACAAAATAAAATTATTATTAAATTTATTTATTACATTATAATATAATGTACGACATTGAATCTCTTCTGTTTTCGCCCCTCGGAAAAGAATACTGTATGTATTTTTATTATTTAACAATTACCGCTTTTGTGTTTTTAGCTCTTGCTGTCATGAAAGAATCTCATTTAATAATGAAGGGCAAATCCGATGTTCTTCCCGCCGTGTTAACTTTATTAAGTCCGGCATTATTATATATTAATAATCGGCTTTTATACACAATGTGTGTGAAGTAACTGCATTTAAAATACAAAATATATTTATTTATATAAAATATATGTTGTTTTTTTATGAAGAAATAAGACGAAAGGTATTTGGTCATAATAATAAAGAAAAAAAGAAATTACCAGGAAAAAGGTGGGGAAATCGCACAAAATTACCAAAATTATACAAATCTTCATCGAATCATGATATTGGTAAATTTGCGTTGATTAATATATGTAATTACCCGAAAGATCTTGAGAATATTGATGACATGTTAAATAATGGTAAATTCTCAATATAAAAATACAATAATTGCGATCTTTCCGCAATTTTTTAAAAATTGAATTCTCTCACAAATCAAATGACCAATTAAAAATGGAAGGAGCCAAAGATTGTCCCATCTGTTGTGAAACATGCAACAAATCGAAACACGCCGAAGTAATTTGCGAATTTGGCGATTGTAACTATTCAGCATGTAAGTGTTGTATTCGAACTTATCTCTTGAATACAACACTTGATCCGCATTGTATGCAATGTAAGAAACTATGGTCAAAAGAATTTATTGTAAACAATTTGAATACTTCTTGGGTTCAAAAAGAATACAAAGAACATCGTAGTAAACTTCTATTAGATAGAGAAATAAGTAAAATACCCGATACCATACCAATGGCAGAAAAAGCCCAAATTTGTAAAGAGATTGAGGGGGAGCGTGAAAAAATTAGACAAGAAAGGTTAAAACTCAACAACATTGTGCACGAGTTGTCCCGCAAAGAAAGACAGTGCAACCGCCGGATTAGAGATATTGAAAATCATAAAGATGGTCCGGAACGACGAGTATTTATAATGCCGTGTCAAAATGATGATTGTCGTGGTTATATTTCAAACTCATATAAGTGTGATTTATGCAAGATGTTTACCTGTTCGAAGTGTCATGAACTTATCGGATTTGAAAAAGATAGACAACATGTGTGTAAAGAAGAAAATGTTCAGAGTGTTAAAACAATTCGTGAAAATACAAAACCGTGTCCAAAATGTGGT
>MDSW01042300.1_pt1 | contig 10657 bp, 9 predicted proteins | sample 811171 | NCBI WGS metagenome assembly MDSW01 (sample SAMN05326641, study PRJNA326480) | marine metagenome | isolation source: seawater | place: Atlantic Ocean: North West | collected 2012 | reverse complement strand
TCAGTATAATCCTGAATTAATTAGAGATTGGATTGAAATGGGTCGAGACAATCCGCAGTGGCCTAGGTATATTTTTTTTAAAAACAATGAAATTCGAGAACGTCAAATATCAAAGTATTATAATGCTATAAAAAATGGACTTTATGCAACAGTTCAGGATGCACGTTCATATTATAAGGATCAAACAAAGACTGTTAGTGGTAAATATGTTTATATACCGTCTAATAATTTTAATAAAGAGGATGCCCCTTCTGAAAAGGAAATAAAGAGCTATTATCAAAATAATAAGAACTTATTTAAGAATATACCAAATCGAAGTATTACTTATTTTGTTTTTGATTTAGTTGCGAGTGAGGATGATAAAGAATTACTTATGGAGGCGATGAATGATTTAATTAAGGATAGGCCAATTTTTAACAAGAGACTTAACAAAGAAGAAATAGATTTAGGATTTTTGAACACACAAGATTTAAAAAATTTTGTTACTCAAAATGGAGATAATACATACAATTTAGATCTTATATCTTTAGCAGAATTCAAGAAAATAAAAAAAGAAAGGCGTGTTGATAATAATTTGGTATATCCTTATTTTGAAAAAAATGCATGTAAAATGGCTCGTGTTGTTAATGTAGATTCAGACAGTGTTTCAATTGTTTATTTGGAAAGAGAATTATATGCTAGTGATCAAACGTTAAATGATATTTATTCTAATGTATTTGATTTTATTAATACTAATAAAGAAATACTTGATGCTAAAGAAATTTCAAAGCAAATTAATATTCGCCCTAGAACGGTAATATTAGAGAAGATGGATCAATCTGTTCCTGGTCTGGGTGCAGCAAGGGAAATTGTAAGGTGGGCATTTAGTGAGGAGACAAATTTATATGAAACTAAATTTTTTGATTTACAAGATAAGTATATTGTTGCATTTGTTTCCAAAATTTCTGAGGGAGAATATAAAACAATTGAAGAATTACGTGATGACATAGGCCTAATTTTACAAAAGAAAAATACTTCAAGTAATGTGTCCGATCATATTATTAAATCTAATTATAATAAGATTCAAGATGTAGCAAATCATTATAACGTTTCGACTAATTCAATACAACAATTGAGAAGCAACTCCGATGTTTTCGGCGAGACTGGATACAACCCTGGTGCTGTGGGTGCTTTTTTTGGTACCGATGTTAATGTAATTTCAGAACCGTTTACTAATGAAGAGGGAGTTTTTGTATTCTTAAAAGAAGTTGATGGGGATGTTAGTTATCCAAATTCGATGGATAGCTATAAAAATATAATTGAGAGAACGTATCAGTCAGATGTTGATAAACTATTAATAGATATACTTAAGGAGAAAAGTAGTATTATTGATAATAGGTTTAATTTCTATTAAAATTTTTTCAAAATCTTTCAAGCTTTAAAGAGTTCAGCTTGATAAATAAAAATAGCATTATTGAAAATGTTAACATTGAAGAACCGCCATAACTTAAAAAGGGCAAGGGTATCCCAATGACTGGAACGATTCCTATGGTCATGCCAATGTTTATCACTACGTGTGCGAATAAAATAGATGCTAAACAATAGCCAAATACCCTGCTTATACGTGAGTATTGTTTTTCACTTAGTATAATGATTCTAGTGATTAGAGCCAGAAATAATAGTATTATTGTTAAGCTACCAATAAAACCAAATTCTTCTCCAACAGTACAAAAAATAAAATCAGTATTTTGTTCGGGTATAAAATTTCCTTTTGTTTGAGTCCCTTTAAGAAATCCTTTACCCATTAATCCCCCAGAACCAATAGCGATTAATGATTGATTTAAATTATAACCAGATCCTAGTTTATTTTTTTCTTTTCCAATTAGTATATCAATTCTTTCTTTTTGATGTGATTCTAAAATGTTCTCGTAAGTATAATTGACACTACTAATAATGAAAGAACAGGAAATAAAAAAAATTAATGATATCATTAATTTTTTAGGTTTTTTGTTTAACACAATAAAAAGTATAAAGGTCATGATAATTAAACCCTTAATAGTTGTATTAACACCAATTATAATTGTTGCTAATGCTAATAAGCCTGCAGTTATAATACTTATAATATATTTAAGTTGGAGACCTTCTCTAAAAAACATAATTATTAATGCACTATAAATCAATGAAGACCCTGCATCTGGTTGAAGCAATATAAGAAAGGAAGGTATAAAAATAAAAGAGATAATTATAAGTAAATTTTTTAGTGAATTAAGATAAATTTCCTTGTCGTTGATAAATTTACTAATTACTAAAATCGTGCCTAATTTTGCAAATTCGGCGGGCTGTAAGCCAAAACTACCAATTTTAAACCAAGCTTTAGCTCCTCCCACTTCTTTACCAATTAATAAAACAAGTATTAGAGATAGGATATTTATAAAATATATTATATAACTTAATCTTAATATTATTTTTACATCAATTAATAGTAAAAATATACTTGATAATATTGAAATAAGGATAAAAAATAACTGTTTACCAGCTATAGTGTTAATAGTTATCATTGAGCTAACTGTTTCATGGTAGCTGCTAGAATAAATACTTAACCAGCCTATAAAGACTATTGTAAAATATAGTATTACTGTTAGCTTATCAAATTTGATGTTCTTTTCTTGATGCATCTAGTATTTAATTTTTAGATTAATCATTTTTTTCTCTAAACTAATATTACTAATTGTATCATTAATATATTTCTCAATACAGAGACTTCCAATTGGAACTGCTACATCACTTCCCCATCCTCCATTTTCTACATACACGGCAATTGCAATTTGTGGATTTTTTTTTGGCGCAAAAGCTATGAATATTGAATGGTCATCTCCATGAGGATTTTCAGCAGTACCGGTTTTTCCACAAATTTTTAAATTATTTAATTTAGCTATTTTTGCTGTTCCATGGGCTCCCTCTATGGCCGTTTCCATCCCATATACTACAGGTTTAAAGTGTTTGGATTCTATTTTACAATAATTTTTTTCAAATAAAATCGGCTGAAGACCTTCCTCTATGTTTTTAATTAGGTGTGGAGTCTTATAATAACCATAATTGGCCATTATTACAGCAACATTGGCCATTTGAACAGGGGTCATTAGTAATGCATCTTGCCCAATACCCAACGAAATACATGTGGATGCACCCCATCTTTTTTTTCCATAGATTTTATTGTAATAATCACTATTTGGAATAAGACCTTTCTTATTATTTGCTAAGTCACTGTCAAAAGTTTGGCCCAATCCAAATGATTTAGTGTATTTAGCCCAGTTATCAATTCCAAGTGCAGCATTTTTTTTACTGGATATAATTTTTTGAAAAGTACTACAGAAATATGCATTGCAAGATTGTGCAATAGATTGTCTTAAATTAAGAGGAGATTTGTGAGGATGACATCCGATATGTAAAATTGATTTAAAATTCCAACCCTTATTGCATTTAAATAATGTGCCGCTAGTTATATTTTTTTCCTGAAGACCAATTAAGGCATTAATTAATTTAAATATTGATCCTGGTGGGTATAATGCAGATGTAGATCTATCATATAGTGGTTTATTTGGATCTAGGAAAAGATCTCTGTAGTTTTTATTTCTTTGCTCTCCAACAAATAGAGAGGGGTTGTAACTAGGGCTAGAAACCATACATAATACTTCCCCAGTATTAGGTTCAATAGCTACTACGCTACCTCTCTTATTTTTCATTAGTAATTCAGCATATTCTTGTAATTGGATATCTAGACCTAATACAATGTCCTTCCCTTTAATTGGAAGCGTGTCATTATTTCTTTCATTAAATGGACCCTGATATTTCCCATATACATCAACCACTTTTCTTTCAACACCCTTTGTACCTCGAAGTATTTTTTCATATGACTTTTCCAGTCCAGTAACACCTATTAAATCTCCACTTATATAATATCTATCTTGTTTAATTTGCTCATTTGAAACTTGACTGATATAACCAAATATATTGCCGCCAGATTCTGTGTGGTAATATCGAATATATTTAGGTTGTGCATAAAAGCCTTGAAATAAATGTAGTTTTTCTTGAATATCGGCGAATTTTTTTTTTGATATATCTTTTAAAAAAATAGAAGGTTTATAATGAGAATATTTTTTTACCTTTTTCAATTTTTGTACAAATTGTTCTTTTGTAATATCAAAAATATTGCAAAAAAGTACAGTGTCTAATTTTGGATTTAATTGATAAGGTACAATCATAATATCATGCGCTCTTTGATTAGAAACTAATAGATTTTGGTTTCGATCATATATCCAGCCTCTTTCGGGGTATTGAATTATTTTCCGAATCACATTGTTTTCTGCAGATAATTTATACTCTTTATTTAAAATTTGAATACTAAATAGTTTACTAATTATTAAAAGAAATATTATGCAAAAGCTAATAAGTATTGCATGTTTTCTGCCTACATAAAAATCATATTTTCTTTTCATTTTTTAGGCATGAAGCTTTTATGTATAATTAATAATAGAATAGTAAAAAATGAACTACTAATAGTTAGTATTATAATAGGTATTATTTCTTTAATTGAAAACCTTTCTAAAAAGAAAAGTGTAAAATGATGTATTATGGTTAATGGTGTTATAAAGCGGATAAAATCGATTGTTGATATTTTATTGATATTTACGTTCTCTTCTGTTTCATCTCTTTTACCTCCCCATAAAATATTCAAATAACATATTAATACACAGGCAAATGCATGTGTACCTTGAGTATATGAAAAAATATCAATAGTTAATCCAAGTGCAAAACTTAATAATAATAGTAATAATTTATTTGCCTTTTGGGACATTAATAAAATAAAAACAATATAATAATATGGGTTAATATATCCGCTTAAGTATATATTATTTAGTATAAAAATTTGGCAAAAAGTAGACCATATAAATAACTTAAACATATTCATTTTAATAAGCTGTTTTCAATTATATTACGTTCTTCTTTTAAACTGGGTTCTATTAAATATACAAATTCAATATTCGTGAAATTAGCAAATAGTGTAATTTCAATTTGTAAAAAGTTAGTGTTTTTTTCATGTTTATATTTAGAAATCGTTCCTATATTTATGCCCTCTGGGAAAATATTAGAATAAGAACTTGTTACTATAGTGTCACCAATTTTAATTACAGCATTTTTAGGAATATCACTTAGTTGCATTTTAGTAAAATTTACGCCATCCCATGATAGTGTGCCATAATGCCCAGATTTTTCAATTTTTGCACTAATCATTAAGTCCGTGTTTAAAAGGCTAATTACAGTAGAAAAATTATTATTTACTGTAGCGGTCATTCCAATTAGGTTATTATTATTTATCACTCCCATTTGGGTAGACACTCCTTGCAAAGAACCTTGATTAACAATTAAAAAATTTTGATTTTTATTCCATGTATTTTTCACAACTTTAGCTTGAATAATACTACATAGATGATTAGTAGAATCTTTGGAAGAAATTTTTTCTTTTAAAGCTTGATTTTCTATAAAAAGATTATAATTGATTGTTAAAAGTTGTTCATTTGTTTTTTTTAATGAAAAAAAATCTTTTATTTTTTTTTCTTTTGTAAATATATAACCACCTAAATATGTAGATATTTTTTCAATACTCGATTCAATTACTAAATTTTTAGAAGAGAGATGATTTAATAGTATTAATTCTAGGATAATAAAAACAAAAAATACATGATTTTTTATCAGTATTTGAATAATCCTATTCATAAATTTATCTCATTAAAACACCACTATATTGATCAATGTTTTTTAACGCAATGCCAGTTCCGCGGACAACAGCTCTTAAAGGGTCTTCTCCAACATATACTGGCAAATCAGTTTTGTTTCTGATTCTATCATCTAATCCTCTTAACATTGCTCCCCCTCCAGCAAGATATATTCCACTGTTATAAATGTCTGCAGCTAATTCAGGCGGAGTCATTGCAAGTGCCTGCATAATTGCGTCTTCTATTTGTTTTATTGATGCATCTAATGCGCGTGCAATTTCTTTATAAGAGACTTCTACTGCTTTAGGTTTTCCTGTAGTTTGATCTCTTCCTTGCACCTCCCAATTAGGAGGAATCTCTTTGTCGGTATCTTCTAAATTTTCTAATGCAGCTCCAACCTCAATTTTAATTTTTTCAGCGGATCTTTCACCTATAACTAAATTATGATTTTGACGCATAAAATATCTAATGTCAGAAGTAAAAATATCTCCAGCTACTTTTATCGATTTATCTTTTACAATTCCTCCAAGAGATAAGACAGCAATTTCTGTCGTTCCTCCTCCTATATCAATAATCATGTTCCCTCGAGGTTCTTGTACTTCTATACCCATACCAATAGCAGCAGCCATGGGCTCATGTATTAGGTACACTTCTTTTGCACCTGAAATCTCTGCAGAGTCTCGAACAGCTCTTTTTTCCACTTCAGTAATTCCTGATGGTATACAGATAACCATTCTGAGTGATGGTGCCCAAAATCTATTTTGTAATGAAGGAATACTTTTAATAAATTCTTTAATCATTTGTTCAGCCGCATCAAAATCAGCAATTACACCATCTTTTAAGGGGCGATTAGTTTCAATACCCCTATGGGCTTTACCGTGCATTTGTTGAGCTTTGCTTCCCACAGCAATAACTTTAGCAGTTTTTAATTCAGTTGCAACAATAGATGGTTCATCAACGACGACTTTATCATTATGAATAATTAATGTATTTGCTGTTCCTAAATCTATAGCAATATCCTCTGTAAAAAAATCAAATAATCCCAAAATTTTTTAATGTTTAAAATGTCTTTTTTTAGTAACTACCATTGCCATATCATTATTATTACAATAATCTATTGACAACTGATCATTTTTCGAGCCTCCTGGTTGTATAACAGCCTTTATTCCCTCTTTACTTGCTATTTCAACACAATCAGGAAATGGGAAAAATGCATCTGATGCCATTACGGCATTATTCATGTCAAGAGAGAATTGTTTTGCTTTTTTTATAGCATGTTGTAAAGCATCTACTCTAGATGTTTGTCCACAACCAGACCCAATGAGTTGTTTGTTTTTCGCTAAAACGATTGCATTTGATTTGGTATGTTTACAAATTTTACTAGCAAATATTAGGTCTTCCATTTGAGCTTTTGATACTTTTAATTTAGATACATTCTCAAGATTCTTGTTATCAGTTACGTAATCTTTTTGTTGACTAAGCACTCCATTTAAAACTGTTCGAAATGATACTTGTTCTAAGGTAGTCTTTTTTTTCCTTAAAATAATACGATTTTTTTTACTTTTTAATAATTCAAGTGCTTTTTTTTCAAATTTTGGTGCAATTATTATTTCAAAGAATAGCTTATTGATATCTTTCGCAACTTTATAATTAATCGTCCCATTTGTGATAAGAACTCCACCAAAAGCGGAAATAGGGTCTCCTTCCAAAGCTTGTTTCCAAGCTGTAGTAATATTTTTGTTAGATGCAAAACCACAGGCGTTGTTATGTTTTAAAATCCCAAATGATATTGTTGAAAATTCATCAATTAGATTAATCGCTGCATCTACATCAAGTAAATTATTATAGGATAAACTTTTACCATTTAATTGGTCAAACAGTTTTGTTATGTCACCATAAAAGATACCCTCTTGATGTGGATTTTCTCCATATCTAAGTGCATGAGATGTTAAAATACTATTTTTAAAGGTTGCAGGTAATATTGTTGATTGATTGATTTGGGTATCAAAATATCTAGAAATTGCTACTTCATAATGTGAGGTCGTAACAAATGCTTTTTGTGCAAAAAGCAATCGATCTTTAATAGTGGTTTCCCCTTTTTTTTCTTTTATTAATTGAATAGCAAGATTGATATCTTCCAAGCAACTTATTACAAATACATCTTGATAATTTTTCGCTGCAGCTCGAATTAATGAAACACCTCCAATATCAATTTTTTCAATAATTTCTGCATGATTCGATGTATTTATTAATGTTTCTTGGAATGGATATAAATCAATAATAATCATATCAATCGATGAAATATTAAATTTGTTTAAATCTAATTGGTCGGATTGATTATTGGATCTACCTAGAATACCTCCAAAAATTTTGGGATGAAGGGTTTTAACTCTTCCACCTAGTATAGAAGGGTATTCTGTGATTTTTTCAACGGGTGAAATAGGGATATTATGTTTTTCTAAAAACTTTTGTGTTCCACCAGTTGAAATAATTGTTATACCCATTTCGTCAAGTAATGAGGCAATTGGTAAAATACCAGATTTGTTATAAACAGAAATAAGTACTTTTCGAATTTTTTTCATTTATATAATTTAGTAGTTAATAGCAATAACTTCGTTTATTTGCTCAGGAAGCTTGTCTTTTAAAAGTGTTTCTATTCCATTTTTTAATGTCATTTGAGATGATGGACAACCGCTGCAAGCTCCTTTTAAAAAAACCTTTAAAATCCCGTCATTAAATGAAACTAATTCTATATCTCCTCCGTCCATGTGAATACCAGGTCTTATATATTGATCTAATATTTGATCAATTTGGATCATTATTTTAGATTTTTTATTAATAGATTTTTTTTTGCTTTTTTTTGAATTATCATTGGCATATATGATAATATTATTATTCAGAGATTCCTGAATAAGTATTCTTAATTGATTTGTAATATCCATCCAGTCAACAGATTCATGCTTTTTAATAGATATATAGTTATTTGAAATAAAAATTTCTTTTACAAATGGAAATGTGAATAATTTTCTTATCAAAGTAGACTTAGCAGTTTCATTAATATTTAGGTATTCCTTAGCTTCTGAAGCTAATACTTTATTTGATACAAACTTCATAACTGCTGGGTTGGGTGTAGATTCTGAATAAATAATATATGGTGATTTTTTTAGCATAGACTTACTTGCATTTTTTTATAAAAAATAATGTGTTTGGGGAAATATACGTAATTATTTATTAAAAAATATTTACTTCTTCTAGTATTATTTTAGATGAAAAAAATAACTCTGTTTTTTTTTGAAAATTTTCTGTATAATCAGAAACATAAAAATGATGTTTTAATTTTTCAGAATTGGTTTTCAATAATTTTTTTGACTGTAAATTATTTTTAATTTTATTCGTCACGTATTCAATAGAATTAATTATTTCAACCTGAGAATTAAAAAATTCATTTATTCTACTTGTAATTAATGGATAATGTGTACATCCGAGTATTAAGCTGTCAATTTTTGTGAGTATTTGATTTTTTAAATATGAGTCGAGTATTCCTTTTGTATAGAGTTTTTGATTATCCTCTTCAATTAAATTAGCAAGTAATGGGGTTGCTAAAGATGATACTTTTATATCGCTTCTAAATGATTTAATTTTAGCTGCATATACATTGGAATCTATTGTTGCATTTGTGCCAATAACACCAATCTGTTTAAGATGTTTAGCATTCTTAATATAATCAACAACAGGATCAATAACATTAAAAACTAATGCTTTTTTTTTAACTTGTTGATTGATTTGTTCACTTGCAACGGCAGAGGCACTATTACAAGCTATTATAATCGCTTTGCAATTTTTATTGATTAAAAATTCTACAATTTGACTACAGTAATAATTAATTCGTTTAAAGGATTTACTTCCGTATGGTAGGTGTTGAGTGTCACCAAAATAAATTATTTGTTCATTAGGTAACAACTTGCTAATAGAAGATGCTACTGTTAGTCCTCCAATTCCCGAATCAAATATTCCTATAGGGCCTTCAGATTTCAAGTTATTAATTTTATATAACTATAAATTTAATTTTGCTTTTACCATTTTTGTGATATCATGAGTGTCATTCTTATACACTAAACCTCCAGCATTACCCCCAATATCAAATACGTATGAATATCCTTTTTCTTTAGAAACTTGATCAATAGCATTTTGAATCTTAGTTAAAATAGGCTCAAATAATTCAGCTTCTTTTAGTTGAATGCTTTGTTGCGCAGATTGTTGGAATAAAGTAATTCTTTCTTCTAAATCTTGTAGGCTTTTTAACTTGTCATTTCGAATTGCTTCAGACATATTCTCTTGGTTGATTTGAAAATCTTTTAATTGGGTTTCGTACTCACTTGCCATCATCTGACCTTGTTCTTGTAAATCTTCCACTTCTTGTTGCAATTCAAGTTGTGCCGTGGCTGCTTCTGGCATTATAGAAATTATTTCTTGAGAATTAATATGTCCTAAAAGTTGTTGTGTATATCCGATTAGACTGATGAACATACATATAGTAATGGTAATATATTTTATTTTCATTTTTAGTTTTTTTTTATTAATTAATAACCTAGTTTTTCAATTATTTCTTCACTTTTATCCAATTCTGGATGTGAAAACAGCATGATTAGTTCAGATGATTTGTCAAATATAATATCATATTTACCTTCATCAGCAAATTCATTGATTGCTGTATATATTAAATCTTGAATGGGTTGTATTAAGGCTTGCTGTTTTAGATATAAGTCTCCATCAGGGCCAAATCGTTTCTTAGTTAATGTTTTGACTTCTTTTTCTTTTGATATAATAAACTCTTCTTTTTCTTTTTTTTTCTCTTCAGGCAAAAGGTATTGTTCTGCTTGGTATGTGCGATATAATTTTTCCAC
>MDSW01029279.1_pt1 | contig 10657 bp, 12 predicted proteins | sample 811171 | NCBI WGS metagenome assembly MDSW01 (sample SAMN05326641, study PRJNA326480) | marine metagenome | isolation source: seawater | place: Atlantic Ocean: North West | collected 2012 | reverse complement strand
CGAATCAAATTGATTATGTAGATAGTGTTTGATATTTACAAGAGATATTTCATGCAACAATTAAAAATTTTTATTGAATTAACTCGATTAAACAAGCCAATCGGTTTTATGTTATTATTTTGGCCATGCTCTTGGAGTTTAGCCTATGCGTATAATTTTAATCAAAATCTTAATTTATTTTTAGCTTACTTAATCTTATTTTTTTTAGGCTCTATACTAATGAGAAGTGCTGGCTGTATTTTTAATGATATTGTAGATAGAGATTATGATGCAAAAGTTAGTCGAACAAAAAAAAGACCAATCGCATCTAAAAAAATAGAGGTTAGTCATGCTTTTTTTTATGTAATTATTTTATGTGGTCTTGCATTTTTAATTCTAGTTCAATTTAACTTTTTAACTATCATTTTAGGTTTGGGATCAATGTTTCTTGCATTTACATATCCATTTATGAAAAGAATAACTTATTGGCCTCAATTATTTCTTGGCCTGACTTTCAATTGGGGAATAATAATGGCTTGGGCAGCAACTAATAATGATATTTCACAAGAAATTATAATACTTTACGTTTCAGCCATATTTTGGACATTGGGGTATGACACGATTTATGGAGCTCAAGATATGTCTGATGATGAAATAATTGGTCTTAAATCAACTTCAATAAAGTTTAAAAAAAATATGAAGCTTTTTGTATCAGCTTGCTATCTTATAACTTTATTATTAATTGTATATTTATTTAGAAATCAAATAGGGTTAAATTTATTTACTTTTCTTTTATCTCTATTTTATGTCAGTTTATCATATCAACTAAATTTTAATGTAAAAAGTATTGGAAGTTGTTTGAAAATGTTTAAATTAAATAATTACTCAGGTCTTTTACTTTTCTTAACAATATTGTCATTGAATTTTTAAATGAAATTTGAAGAACTTAAGAATATTTTAACTAGGCTTTATAGAGAGTATGTTAAGAAACATTTAAAAAAAATATTATTAGCATTATTTTTATCCTTACTAGTTGCCGCTAGTACCTCAGGTATTGCGTGGATATTGGATCCCGCGGTAAAAAAAGTCTTCATAGATAAAGATAGGACATTAGCGTGGTTAATTCCTATCATGATTATTCTAGCCTTTTCTACAAAAGGATTTTCTCTCTATTTTGCAAGAATGAGTATCATGAGGGTTGGTCAAGAAGTAGCTGGAGAAATCCAAAAAAAAGTTGCTCAAAATATTTTAATCTCAGACATACAAACATTAGAAAATCGTCATTCAGGGAAATATATTTCAAATATTATGTTTGATGCACATCAAATACAAAATTTAGTTAGCACTGGGGTATTAAATTTAATGAAAGACACATTTTCAGTAATTGCGCTAGTAGCTTTAATGTTTTACCAAAATTGGAAATTAGCATTATTTGCAATATTAATGATGCCTTTAGCTGCTCTATTTGCCAAAAGTTTAGGGAAAAGAATTGGTAAAGCCGTTGGAGAAGCTGGAGAAATTTCAGGTAATCTTGCAAGTTTTTTATCTGAAATTTTTAAAGGATCAAAAATGATTAGAATTTATCAGAAAGAAAATGAAGAAAAATCCAAAGGTAATAGGATAATAGCTGAATTAGTTGAAAAGAATATTAAAATTAATAGCGTACTGTTCAGATCAGCGCCAATAATGGAGACCTTAACTGGTTTTATGATAGCAGGTTTCATATTTTTTTCAGGTAGGTTAATTGCTGCTGGAGAACTTGAAGTAAACAATTTTTTTTCTTTTTTAGCAGCTATGATGCTTGCTTATCAACCTATTAGGTCGCTAGCGACCATAAATATGGTTGCTTACCAGGGCGCTACGGCTTTCAAAAGAATTTCTCAAATAATAGATAAAACAATTCATATAAAAAATAATGATGATTTGCCAAAGCTAGTTGTAAAGAATTCAGATATAAAATTTGAGGATGTTGAATTTAATTATTCATCGGCTAAAACTAAAGCAATTAAAAATATTAATTTAGATATTAAAGGAGGTTCTCTAACAGCTTTTGTAGGCCACAGTGGAGCAGGTAAGAGCACAATTTTAAATCTTTTGCCGAGATTTTACGATCCCCAAGAGGGAAAAATATTAATTGATGAGCAAGATATTAAAGAAATTTCTTTAAAGTCATTAAGAGAAAATATCTCTCTCGTAAGTCAAGATATAATCTTATTTGATGATACCGTTAAAGCTAATATATCTTATGCTAGAGTTAATGCTTCACAGAATGAAATTGAAGAGGCTTGCGAGTTTGCTGCTGCTCATGAGTTTATAAAGAAATTACCATTGGGCTATGACACAAAAATAGGAGAAAATGGAGTAAAATTATCCGGTGGACAAAAGCAGAGAATATCTATTGCTAGGGCGATTTTAAAAAAATCACCAATCATACTTTTAGATGAGGCTACATCGTCTTTGGATGCTGACTCAGAAGAAATTGTTCAAAATGCGATTATAAATTTAACAAAAAATAAAACCACCTTAGTAATAGCTCATAGATTGTCGACAATACATAAAGCTGATAAGATTTTTGTAATCAAGGAAGGCAAAATAGTTAATGAAGGTAGCCACTCATTACTTATAGAAAAGTGTAATGAATATAAATCGCTGTATCAAAAACAATTAAAATAATTTAAATGTTCTTTATTTATAAATATCTTACTTTGATTTTGTACCCGATTTTAATTTTATATATTTTTTTAAGAAAATTAAAAAAAAAAGAACATCTAGAAAGATATAAAGAAAAAATCTTTAGTAACTGTTTTTCAGAAAATAGGAAAAAATTCTCTAAGCTCATTTGGTTTCATGCTGCTAGTGTTGGTGAGATGAAAAGCATAATACCCATAATAAACGAACTAAATAAAAAATACCCTAATTTTGAATTTCTAATAACAACTATAACATTAAGTTCTGGGAATTTATTTTATGATGAAATGAAAAATTTTAAGAATATTCACCATAGATACCTACCGCTTGATATAAATTTTTTAATAAAAAAATTTATATCAGTATGGAAACCTAACATGGTTTTTTTAGTAGACTCTGAGATTTGGCCCAATTTAATTTTTGAATTGAAAAAAAATAAAATTCCTCTAGCGCTTATAAATGCAAGAATTACAAAGAAATCATTTAAAAAATGGAAGCTAGTGAAAAATTTCGCAAAAGAAACTTTCTCAAAATTTGATCTTTGCCTTTCATCAAGTATGGAAACAACCGAATATCTCAAGGAGCTTGAAGTAAAAAGGATAATTAATAATGGAAATATAAAATTTATAAATAAAATCGTAACTGAAGATATTTCTAATATAAATAAAGAATTTTTAGAAAAAAATAGATTTTGGTTTGCAGCTAGTACTCATAATAAAGAGGAAATTGAGTGTTTAAAAGTGCATATGAAATTAAAATTAAAGTATGACCAATTAATCACTATTATTGCGCCAAGACATATAAATAGGGCAAAAAATATACTTAAAATTTGTAATAAGCTAAATCTTAGTTCTCAAATTTTAAAAAAAGATGAAAAGATTTCAAATAATAAAGAGATTTTAATTATTAATTCTTATGGTCTTTTGAACGAGTATTTTAAGTACGCAAAAAGTGTATTTATTGGAAAATCTTTATTAAGCAACCTCAAGGATGTTGGAGGACAAAATCCTATAGATGCAGCCAAGTTAGGATGCAAAATTTACCATGGTCCATATATAAATAATTTTAAGGAAATATATGATATTTTAGAAAAAAATAAAATTTCTTTCAAAGTAGATAATGCGGATAAGTTAGCATCAAATTTAAATTCAGATCTGGAGGACCCTAAAAAAAATTTTAATAAATTTACTAATATTTTAAATGATCTAGAGAGAAAAATACATCATGATACAATGAAAAATATAAATAGTTTTTTAACTAATGAAATTATTTAAACCAAGGTTTTGGGCTTATAAAAAAAATATTTTTACATTAGCTCTTTACCCAACTAGTTTAATATATTCTTTTTTAGTTTTTATAAAAAAGAAAATTGCAAGATCTAGAAAATTTAAAATACCAATCGTATGTATCGGAAATATTTACTTAGGTGGCACTGGTAAAACACCTCTAGCTATTTATATTGCTAAAGAATTACAAAAAGCTAATCTAAAACCAGCAATAGTTAAGAAGTATTATAAGAATCATTTTGATGAACATAAGTTGATAAGATCAAATTACAAAAGTTTAATATTAGATAAAAGTAGAATTAAAGCTATAAACGAAGCTATAGAGAAAAAATTTGACTATGTAATTTTGGATGATGGTTTTCAAGATTATTCTATAGGGAAAAATTTAAACATTTTGTGTTTTAATCAAAAACAACTCGTAGGAAATGGTTATGTGTTTCCAGCAGGCCCATTAAGAGAAAAATTAAATGTAGTTAAAGATGCACAAATAGTTGTTATTAATGGAAAAAAAGACTTTAATTTTGAAAAAAAACTTTACTTTTTCAACAAAGATATAAAGATTTATTATTCTCAATATAAGATTAATAATTTAGAGCAGTTTAAAAATGAAAAAATTTTGGCTTTAGCAGGTATAGGAAACCCCGATAATTTTTTTGAATTATTAATCGAAAGTAATTTAAACGTCAAAAGAAAGATTTCTTTTCCTGATCACTATATGCCTGATGAAAAAGAATTATTTCAAATTAAAGAAGAATGTAAAAAAAACGGTTACAAAATTGTGACTACTGAAAAGGATTACTATAGATTTAAACATGTTAAATTTGTAGATTTCAGTTTTGTTAAAGTGGATTTAGTAATCAATAATAAAGAAGATTTAATAAATAAAGTTGTGGAGATATCAAATGAAAATATTTAATTACTTCGTTCAATCCTTTTTTGTTTATATTTTTTTTATTGTGGGTAAAATAGTCGGTCTTTCATTCAGTAGAAAGATTTTTTCTAGATTATTTTGTTTTTTAGGACCAATTTTCAAATCGAAAAAAATATTGGAGAATAATTTACATACGTTTAAAAAAGATATTTCAGACAATAAAAAAAAGGAGATTATATTTAAGATGTGGAATAATTATGGTTCCACTTTTATTGAATATATATTTTTAAATTATTTTAGAAAGAACAATTCACATATTTCTTTTATTGGAGAAGAAAAACTGAACAAAGTTATTAGCAAAGGCAAACCTGTGATATTCATATCTGGTCACTTCGCTAATTTTGAATTAATGTCTATGGAAATTACAAAAAAAAATATAAAATTAGCCACTATTTATAGACCTTTGAACAACATCTTTCTAAACCCCTTTATGGAGTTCATAAGAAAAAAATATGTTTGTCAAAATCAAGTAAAAAAAGGGATACACGGACTTAAAGATGCAGTAAATTATATTAAAAATGGTTTTAGCCTTGCGCTGATGGTTGATCAAAGACTTGGTGAAGGTGAAAAAGTCAAATTTTTTAATAAATTGGCCTCTACAACTACTTTACCTGCACAACTTGCAATTAAATACCAACTTTCAATTATTCCAGTATTTATAGAGCGCACAGACAAAAATGATTTTATAATCGAATTTTTTGACGAAGTAAAAGGTTCAAACTTTAAGGATAAATTAGATCTGACTGAAAAATTGAATGTGATTATTGAAGGTATGATAATTCGAAATCCAAATCAATGGATTTGGACACATAATAGATGGAAATAAATTTTCATTTTTTTATATTTTGATACCGCAGACTTACCTCTTTTGGTGAATAATAAGCCTCTTGTAATTCAACATTCCAATAGTTCAGATCTTTCAATAAAATTTGTTTTCCGGATATGGCACATAAAACATAGTCTCCATCCTCCACTATATCAAACGAATTGTGCTTAAAGATAAGTTTAGCTTTTTTTTTCATTTCCAATAAACTATATATTATTAATCGTTTAATATGAATATTGGATTAATAGGAAGTGGCGGCAGGGAACACGCACTTTGTCAAAAATTATACGAGTCAAAACTTACAAAAAAAATTGTTTGTATGCCAGGTAATGCTGGAACAGCAAATATTGCTCTTAACGAAGATATAGATATTTTGAATTTTAAGAAAGTACTCCAAAAAATAAAATTACACAAAATTCAACTGGTCGTGGTAGGTCCAGAGGAGCCTCTTGTAAAAGGTTTGGTAAACTTTTTGTCAAAGAATAAAATTAAAGTGTTTGGACCTAACAAATTTGCTTCAAAATTAGAGGGTTCTAAAGCTTTTATGAAAAAAATATGTAAAGAAAATAATATACCTACTGCTAAATTTAAAGTTTGCACAAGTATTAAACAAGTTTTCAGCTTTTTACAAAAAAATAAATTGCCTCTAGTAGTTAAAGCCGATGGGATAGCTGCAGGTAAAGGAGTAACAATTTGTAAAACAAGGAAGCAAGTCATTCATTTTTCAAAAGAAATTTTTAAAGGAAAATTCAAATCATCCAGAAAAATAGTTTTAGAGGAGTTTTTAACTGGCGAAGAGGCAAGTTATTTTTTAATTGTAGACAGAAATACTTTCAAATTTTTCGGCACGGCACAAGATCATAAAAGAGTAAAAGAAAATGATAAAGGCCCTAATACAGGTGGAATGGGTGCTTATTCACCTGCGCCAATTTTAAACAAAAAACTAGAAAAAAAAATAATTGATAGGATTGTTAAACCAACTTTGTCTGCCTTACGAAAAAGTAATAATTACTACAGCGGTTTTTTATATGTTGGTTTGATGATTAAAAACAATGACCCATATTTAGTAGAATTCAACGTGAGAATGGGAGATCCTGAATGTCAGGTAATTTTACCTAACCTAAAAACTGATTTAGTGAAAATATTTAAGAAAGTAGTATCAAATAAACTAAAAAAAATTAAGATAAATTGGATTAAACAAAAATCTATGACAATAGTTTTATGTTCAAAAGGATACCCAGGAAGTTATAAAAAAGGAAAATTGATTGAAGGTATAAGCAAAATTTTTTTAAGTAAAAAAGATTATATTTTTCATGCTGGAACAAAATTAGAAAAAAACAAAATATTATCAAATGGAGGTAGAGTTTTAAATATTGTTTCAACGGGTAATAATTTTTCAAATATCAGAAAAAGAGTTATAAAAATTTTAAATATGATTAATTGGAAAAATGGTTTCTTCAGAAAAGATATTGGCTGGAGAGTAATTGAGAAAAATGCGAATAATAAGTGGTAAATTTAAAGGTAGATCAATTAAATTTTTAAAATCTAAGTCTACTAGACCGCTCAAAGACTCTGTCAAAGAAAATTTATTTAATATTTTGATTCACTCAAATAAGTTTAAGATTAATATAAATAACTCAAAGGTAGTGGATATGTATGCTGGAGTGGGGTCTTTCGGATTAGAATGTTTGTCCAGAGGGGCAAAAAAAGTAGTCTTCATCGAGCGGGATAAGAAAGTATTTGAAATTTTAAGAAATAACTTAATTAGCTGTTCTTTAAAGGATAAAAGCTTTTTGGTAAATGGGAATATAAAAGATGCTTTAAGAGGATATTTAATGGAAAAATTTAATTTATTTTTTTTTGATCCACCTTTTGCGGACAATGAGTATATAGAAAATTTAAAATTTATAAATTCAATGCGGATTTACGAAAACGAACATTTAGTAATAATACATAGGGAAAAGAATACAGTTGATAAATTAACTGATTGTTTAAATGTGATAGATATAAAAAAATATGGAAGATCGAAAATAATCTTTGGTAGTTTTAAATAAGCATTTTTTTTGTTATTGATTTCACATTCTCTACTGCTGGTTGGCCAAAAGGATTTATACCTGTTAAATTACCAATGATAATGGTTTCGAACATAAAATAAGCAAACAATTCTCCTATAGTTTCTTGATCGTTATTTTTAATTATAAATTCTCTGAAAGGTATATCTTGAGTTTTGAATGTTTTAATTAGTGCTTTTCTTTGAGTGGATTTTATGTGATTTAAAGATTTATTATTCAAGTATTCAATTTTTTTACTAATCTTGTTAGTTTTAATCTTTTCTCCTGATTTTTCATCTAAAGAAAATATATAAAATATTTTGTCTTTTGGGCCACTTAAATAAAGTTGTAATAAACTATGATGATCCTTTGGTGCATTAGAAATAACAGGTAAAAAGCCTTTACCTTTTTTACCTAAACTTTCAGCTAATAGTTGTTGGCACCACAACAGGAATCGTTCTAATTTTGGGTTGTAGTTTAGCAAGATAATATTTCTGTATTTATTCTTTTTTAAAAAATTAGATAAAATCATTGAACTTTCTTTTAAAAAAAATAAATTTTTTTTTTCGAGAACTTTTTTAATATTTCTTCTAAATTTTTTAATATTTAAATCCATAAAGTATATTGGAATAATTCCCACTTCAGATAAGACTGAATACCTTCCGCCAAAATACTTATTATGTTCAATAAAAAAAAGATTAAATTTTTTAGAAATAGAATATAGTGAATTGCTACTTTTTTCAGAAATAACAATTATATTCTTTGCATTTTTTTTTAATATTTTCAAAGATATTAGATTTGATAATGTTTCAATTGTATTTCCAGACTTTGAGATAACAATAAAAAGTACCTTATTTAAATTATATTTTTTTTTAAAATTAGAAATCTTATTGTAGTCAATGTTATTAAAGAAAAAAAATTTTTCTTTATTTTATCTTCATAAAACTGAAAAATTGCTTGTGCCCCTAAAATGGATCCTCCCATCCCAATAATTGCAACATTCTTATAAAATTTAAATTTTTTAAGATCATTCATTTTGAAATTGAAATCATAATTTTCACTGAATATATTAAAAAAGTTGTTTGGATTTTCTACGTTTTCTCGAATATGTTGTAAGTTTTTTAAGTATGATTTTTTGAATTTAAGATTAAATTTTTGATTTAGTAAATTCTTTGAAATTGAGTTGTTGAGTGCTAAGTTTTTTGTTTTCACTTGTTAATTTTATTCAGAATAGAGTCTTCGACTGATGATGCGTTTGTATTTTTGTTTTCGTCGACTTCATTTGGAATATCAAGAATTTTTTTAATTTTTTCGCTTTCTTTGGTGTCAAGGCTCGAAGTTTTGTTTCCTGGTTTTGGTATTTCTTTAAAGTCAGGAGGTAAAACAAGCGGATCTCTTTTTTTTACCAGAAACTCGTCTGTAGTTTTAGTTTTTTCGTTTCTAAGAACTTTACCTGCTTCTTTAAACCCAGAGCATGAATTAAAAAGAAAAATTGTAATTAGTAATAATTTTAGTTTTCCATTAAACATCTTTAACTATCAATCCTTTGCATAAATATATAATTATTCCAATAGTTATAAATATATCTGCTACATTAAAAGTAAACCAGTGAAAATTTTGGACGTGAAAGTCTATAAAATCGGGAACGGCTTGATAGACCAGCCTGTCATAAAAATTTCCTCCAGCTCCTCCTATAATAATAGAGAATATCAATTTATCAAATTTATCTGCATTCATCGCTAAATAAATTAAAAATAATATTATTAAGCAGATAAGTATAGATACAAGATTGTAAAATAATGAAGAATTGGAACTTAATAGTCCAAAACCTATACCGGTGTTCCAAACCAAATCGAAGTTTACAAAATCATTTATATATAAAGTATTATTTATAAGCTCATTTATAACTGTAATTTTCGAATATCTGTCAAAACAAAAAATGAGTAAAATTAATAAAAGAAAATAAAAATTTTCTTTTTTAAAAATTTTGTTCTTTATTTCTTTCAGATTGATCAAAATATTTGTTCTATTTTATTGGACAACTTTCTCTTTCACATTTTTTTTCTAATATTTTCCAACATCTTCCACACTTTTGCCCATTAGCTTTTTTTACTTCAATCTTCATTTCATCTTTATTTGATAAATTTTTTTCCGCTTTTGAAACGATAAAGTAATCTTCTAAGTCTAATTTATCAAGAATTTCAAATTTCTCTTTATTTAATGTGAGTTTTATTTCAGCTTCTAGACTTGATCCAATTTCTTTATTAGATCTCTTTTCCTCTATTGCAATATTTGCTTCTTGTTTAATTTCAAACAATTTTGACCATTTTTTATTAAGCTTATCATTTTTCCAGCTCGATGGAATTTTTACAAAATTATTTTCGTGAATACTTTCATTTTTATCTGTATTCACCAAATTATAAATTTCTTCAGTTGTAAAAACCAAAATTGGGGCAAACCATTTTAACAAGCTTTCTAAAATTATATTCAGAACAATTATACAGTTTTTTCTTTTTGTAGAGTTGAGGCTATCACAATAAAGAACGTCCTTCCTGATATCAAAGTAAAATGAGGAAAGGTCTAGCGTACAAAAGTTCAATAGATCTTTATATAATTTATGGAAGTTATAATTTTTTAAATTTTCGTCAATAGACACTCCAATTAGAAACAATTTATGTAGAATTAGCTGTTCTAACTCATCCATTTTGTGAATTTCAATTTTCTTAAAATCTTGCTTTTCGAATTTATCTTTAAGATTTCCCAGCATAAATCTAAATGTATTTCTAATTTTTCTGTATGACTCGGCGTGCTGAATTAAAATATTTTTATCTATTCTTAAATCTTCAGCATAATCAGACGCTGAAGCCCAAACTCTAAGTATGTCTGCACCATAATT
>MDSW01028423.1_pt1 | contig 10658 bp, 8 predicted proteins | sample 811171 | NCBI WGS metagenome assembly MDSW01 (sample SAMN05326641, study PRJNA326480) | marine metagenome | isolation source: seawater | place: Atlantic Ocean: North West | collected 2012 | reverse complement strand
CCTATCGCCAACCGATGGATACGGCGACCCCGATGGAGACGGCCTAAACAACCTTCAGGAGTATGAGGTTGCATATACTTGGGGATCTACAAACTTCACTAATCCCTCATCAAACGATACTGACGGCGACAAGATGCCAGATGGATGGGAGCATCTCAATGGGATAAACCCAAGAGATGGAATGAATGCCCTGTATGACCCTGATATGGATGGTTTTGATGCCGACGGCGATGGATCCGTATTCTACTCCGAACTCGTCGGAGTCTCAACCGTACAGAGTGTCTCCGTAGAACTGGGCGATTTCGTCCAAAAGAATCAGACTCTGATTTGGATTAGGACAGTCCAAGATCTCGCATATATCAACGTCCCAATCAAAGCACATCAGGATGGCTATGTATACGGGATACACATTGAGGTAGGCGATGAAGTTGAGCGCCGTAGCCAGTCACTCATGACCATTGTTGAGGGTTATGAGCGATTAACAAATCTCGACGAATATCAAGCAAGGGACCTCAATAAGGACGGCATAGTCGACGGCCGATCGACAAATCCAATGAACCCGGATACTGATGGAGACGGCCTAATCGATGGCATAGAGGTCATTGGATGGACTATTCGAATCGTCGATGGAACAGCACGTGATATCAAGGTTAGAAGTGACCCTGGAGTATTCGATTCCGACTCCGACGGACTATCCGACTCGATGGAGTACTACACCACATACACCAATGCAACAGACAGAGATACCGATAGCGACGGCATCGAAGACTTCACAGAAGCAATGGACGGATTCCAATGGAATGGCTCAGTTTACTTCACTAATGCCTCGAGAATCGATACCGACAATGATGGTTTAGATGATAGAGAGGAAGTCATAGCGGGACAAGATCAGTATGTCACAAACGCCTCGAATGTCGATAGTGACGATGATGAATTGAAGGACGGATACGAGGTCCTCAACATACCTCGTCCATGGCAAACTGCGACAAATCCCTTGGATCCCGATACAGATGGAGATTTACAGCCAGACGGTTGGGAAATGCAAATCACATCTGTTGAGGACGACACCACCAGTCACAGCCTGTGGATAGCGCCTAGCAATTGGCTTCCCCCGGGCTGCCAGTCCATGCTTGAATGCGGGCGAGCACCAGGAGGGTGGATTTGGGATAACTACCTGCAAGGTTTCTCTTCTTCAGGCGATCCTGATGGCGATGGTGTGCTAAACCCGACTTACACATTTTCAGAGTTAAATCTCACAGGATTCACCATACCTGAGAATGGCAGATGGGCGTTAGATCCAAGCTTTGGTAGCCTTCCAGACTCTTCATTCGATGCCGATAACGATTCATTGCCGAACCTCATGGAGATACCCTCGAGGTGGGACACAAATCCCGTACGTGTCGATACAGACGGAGACTTGCTGCCGGATGGTTGGGAAGTCATACACAACGAGTTCGCAGTGACATACGGAAACATCACGCTATCAGTAACGGAGCGCGGGCCACTCGATCCGAAGATGATAGATTCAGATGGCGATGGTGTAGACGACGGCTCGGAAGACCTCGATTCTGATGGATTGAATGTGCTCCATCTGATGAATAAGTACTGCCCAGGATGGAATGACCCTCAGAATTCAGCATGTCATATCGACCCAGGTACGTCCTCAGGATCAGTTTTCTATGATGATTTAGGAAATTATACCAACTACGAAGAGTTCCAGAATGGAACCCACCCGATCTTGAATGATACGGATGGAGATCTGTGGCTCGATGGTAGCGAGGTGTATCACCAGGATCAGGACGGCGACTCAATGTGGAGCGGCTGGGAATATTTCTTCGGACTCGATCCAAATGACCCATCCGACGCTAGTATCGACAGTGATGCAGACGGATATACGAATAAATGTGAGAATAAGTACAACACGAATCCACTCAATCCACTCTCATTCCCAGGGCAAGGCCAACTCTGTAATCAGTTCGATTGACCTACTAGTTCTTCCCGAATGAGATATCCCGAGTGGCATGGCCTCTTGGAGCATTCTTCCTACGACTGCAGATGTCGGCTTCCTTGCTGAGGCCGAGAATATCGTTGAACTGTTCAAAATATCCTCTTTGGCCCTTCAGTCAATAAGATATGGATTTACCCCGGGGTCTGCTATATCTTGGGGGGAGGGCGAGCAGATCTCATTTTCAATTTCTAGATCAGACAGGGAAGATCGAGATTTGGTATCCTGGCTCGAGGAGGTAAATTGGCTGTCTGAGTCCGGGTCCTCAATATTGCGCATCATCGATGTATCGATCAGCGATGACCAAATCCATTCCGAGGCAGTCAAATTCGAAATTGATGAATTTGAGCCTGTAATCGAGATTAAAGCAGTCACGCATCATGAGTTGGAGATAGGAGCGCAAGAGTCTGAAGATGGTTCAATCATCGGACTTTGGGCCAGGGTCATTCTTGATGTCTAGTCAACCGTCGATTTCCAGTCCCCTGTAAACCTCATTCGTCGTCTGAGTCACTCTGATGAATGTGGTACATTTTGGCAGATCTTTGATTCTCCTGGCGCCCACGTAAGAACAACTCGACCGAACGCCTCCGAGAATCGACTGTACGGTGACTGAGAGCGGCCCCCTGTATGGGACTCTAACGGCCTTACCTTCAGGCGCCCTATGGTCTGCAATCTCTCCGTAGTGCCTCTCCATCGCAGTTGAAGAGGACATGCCGTGGAAGGATTTGAAGAGACGCCCATCTTCAGATTCCACGATCTCGCCACCAGACTCGTCGTGACCCGCGAACATACCCCCCAGCATGACAAAGTCGGCCCCTGCTGCGAAAGCCTTAGCAATGTCGCCAGGAGAGTTGCACCCTCCATCCGCCATCACATGCCCTCCGAGCCCATGCGCAGCATCTGCACATTCAGAAATAGCCGAGAGTTGCGGATAACCCACTCCGGCAACTTTCCTAGTCGTACAAACCGACCCCGGCCCTATGCCGACTTTCACGATATCCGCACCAGCTAGAATCAGAGCCTCAGTCATCTCATTCGTAGCAACATTCCCTGCGATGATTATCTTGTCGGGAAAATCTGATCTGACCCTCTTCACAAACTCCAGAAAAACCTCGCGATATCCATTGGCAACATCTATGCATATAATCGAAAGATTATCGTTGGTCGCTAGTTTCCTCCTCAGCAGTTGGAATGAGTCTTCAGTAGATCCGCATGTCACTGCGATGTATCTGGCATCCACGCCATCCGCCCATGCTCTCTCAAGATCTTTCACGGAGTAGAATTTCTGTAGGCAGGTCATCATATTGTGACTCTGGAGAACCTTGGCAACATCGAAGACCCCCGTGGTATCCATGTTAGCTGCAGATACCGGAACTCCCTCCCATGTCCTGCTTGTGTGCCTGAAAGAGAATTTTCTCTTCAATGTGACATCCGACCTTGAAACCAAGGTGCTCCTCTTAGGCCTAATCATGACATCGTCAAAAGCCAGCTTTATTTCGCCCTCTATCCTCATTGAGACCTTACTAATCGAACGAAGGACTACTTTTGAGTTTGTTGACTGGAGATAGGGCTGTTAATAATCTGAAAAAGATACTTCAGATTTGTGATTTTCCGGTGTTGCTGGGCACACCCGCTTTACTTGAAAACTACGTTTTTAGCCTCCTAGGGCAACTCAAAGCCCCTTCCACTTATATACTCAACAATGTGAAGCGTGTCCACTCGTATATCGAGGAGATGAATAAAATGGAAATGGATATGAACGCAATGAAAGCAGAAGTCGGCGGTGCCTTTGTGCTGTCGTGGATGGTGTTTGGCATGGGCTTGAACACGATAGAGGGAGCAGCCGCTCTCGCAGTCGTGTGGATGGCCTTCGCAGGCGCACACGTACTGCCGATAGTGACCTGGTGCAATATGATGACCGGCGATCTAGGCGACGTTGAAGGCAACTGGATGGCGAACGGCATGCGTCTAGTGGCACAGATGATCGGTGCCCTACTGGCCATACTGATGGTAACCGAGTTCGGAGGCATAGAGACCGGCTGGGCTGCAACAGACATGTGGATTACCGATATAGGGGACCATCTTTGGACTGTAATCGGCATGGTAGCTGCTGGTGCGGTATGGTGGCAGGTCCACTCCAGGTGTGAGAGTGCTTGGGCTAGTGCATTCGGCCTGATGGCTCTTGGCAGTGCTATGATGCTGACCGGGGCTCATGAGATGGGTGCCTCTCTTGCAAGCGCAGGCGACGGTATCGTAGATACGCTCGCCAACTGGATCTTTGATGGTCTATTCGTCGGTGTTGGTGCTTTAGTCGGTGCCAAGATTGACGAGATGCTCTGATTAAACAGACACACACGACTTACGTAAGCAGGCTGGGGGGGCAACTCCCCAGCCTGTCAATCAAATATCTCTAGCGCAGAAGATGCTTCTAGTAATCACTCAGAGTCGCGGTCGTAAGGCTCTATGTTCTGCCATTCGGAGGAGTCCGAGCGTGCCACGATAGCATGCACCCAGTCATCGTCTGAGCAGTTGAAAACCTCGTGCGGAAGTCCCGGTTCGATGTAGAACATATCTCCCGCGCTGTGCACTACCGATTTCTTGCAGCCAGGTCCGTACTCGTGCCTAACACTGCCCTTCAATAGGAATATCATCACATCGAAATCTACGTGGATGTGGGCCTTCGCGATTCCTCCGGGGGGGATATACGCCCTGTTCATTGAAAGCCCGGTTGATGGGGTATTCTTTCCAGATAGGCCTGCACCGTATTCGATGTTATTCCATCCGCGTACTTTCTCTACATCACGAAGGCTCCAGATGCCTCCTTCATCTGTTACGTATTTTCCAAGATCTAACTGCTCCCCTGTCAGCATCAATTCATCCTCTTTCATGGCTGATATGCCAATGCAGTAGGCAATAATGGTTATTGATTCTACCAGATGACCCTTCGGTCAAGCATAAAAGGGACAGGCATCTCGCAAGCGCATCAGGTGTCCTGTAATGAGTGATAGAGCAGCAATTTGTACATCCTCTGGAATTCCACTTGTTGAGCCCAAGGCAACCTCTTTTCCCTGCCCTGCATGCGGTGAGCCGATCGGCCGAAGCGAGAGATGTAGGGACCAAGGCGTCCAGTATAGATGCCCAAAATGCTCATTTGAAGGACCATGATGTTGGAGAGATTTCTATGGGCCAAGTCGTTGTCAAGTACAAAATTACGTTAAATCAACCTGAGGACGAGCGTCCAGACTACGAGGGGATTGCGGGCAAGATATCCGTTTTAGAAGAAGTCCAAGCCATCGCAATAAAGCCGCTAGCTTTCGGCATGATGTTTATCGAGATAGATGTTGTTTTGGGAGAAGGCGAGGGAATCGTCGATGGCTTCGAGGACAAGATTCGCTCGATAGACCCGATGATATCCCAGATAGAAGCTCTTGAGATGGGACGTCTCTAAAATCAATAGTGGTCCAATGGGGACCTCATGAATTCCCGCATAAGTACGGTAGCGTAGCTTCCGGGCGGGAGAACAAATCTGAGTCTCAGGCAAGCACCATCCGGGTGCCAACGATCTCCACTTCTGGGTCCTCGGCCCCATCTCTCTGAAAGATCGTCATCGGGCACTGGGGGGGCCTCTTCAACGGTGAAGTCGCTAAAAGGGACTGCAAGAGGTCTACGCGTCCCATTTGTGGAGAGCCTAGGAATTTCTGGTATCATCCACTCTATGTCGTCCAATCCTGCAGATTTGACGCCTTCTGCCTCATGACGGCCCGCTTCCCCTTCTGCGAGAATAACGCTGTTACCTGGGAGAATTCCTGTTACTGCTACTCTCCCTCTCTCAGCGTTCTTTGTGCAGCGATCAAGATTCCATTCGCTGACTAAAGCAGACTTGCCAACATCTGTTCTCCCATTTTCGGAAAGAGGTGCGACGATATCTCCGACGGACGGGTGTGTGATTTTCATAGAATCCGATAGACGACTCCTTAGAGCATGATTGAAAGCTAGGGATTGAAGAGAATGAACCATCAAAATCTGTAAAGACTGGGGCAGACTCTTGAACGCCCCGATGTAATCATCTTCACGCTTAACTAGGCGTTCAAGCATCGACCTTTCAAAACCAAGATGTTTTGGGATTATCTCCAAGCATTCCAAGGGATTTTCCGACTCTCTCCAAAGGGTCCTGAATGCCTCTACATCTTCTCTGTGACCATCTCCCTGCATGCCTATGTAAGTCGATACAGCCCCCTTAAAATCAGAATTAACAAGACAGCGCCCAACCTCTGCAGTAACTGGCCTAGTAGAACCAAATCTCTGAGGGCCAATCCAATTAGGAAATGCATTCAGACCATGGAGATTTTCCATCTCTGATCTGATGGACAATACGCGACTCATAGCCTCTTTGCTATCAAGAGGTCCTCCGTCTGGAGATGCGCAACCCCTCACTGTGATGGTGAATCTATTTCCATCATGGTCCCCCATCCCTACCTTCTGATGAGTTCGCCCCAGGATCTCTATTTCCGAGTCTGGAATCTCCACCTTCTCAAGTACGTTAGAATTGGCATCGACAACAAGAACCTGGGTGGTCACAGCCCTTTTGTCTTTCAGTCCAGACGAGAATACCCTATTCCTCGAAATCTTGCACGAAGAAGCAAGCCTTCCAATGAATCTATTTGTTTCCCAGTTCCTCAAAGTCACTCTTATTGCGGTAAATCTTCCTTTGGGATCAATCGAGGGTGTTTTTGCCTGCTCTTTGACTCTGAAATCATCCACACGTGTCTTTAGTACGCCCCCTATCCCCTCATGGGGGACACAAAAATAATCCAGACCGAGATAACTCTCGACCTCATCACGGTCGAACACGAAATCACCGAATCATATCTTGAGGGCTGAGAAGTCCCCGATGATCGAATCACACAGTTCAGACATTACCTTTGCGGCATTCTTGCCCTTCTTGACTCTGAGATACAACTCTGGGTCGTCGAGATCGGGGTGACCCGTGAAGAAATTCGCGTATTCCACATCTGGGTGATCATTCAACCTCGACCTAAAAAGTTGGAGTGTAGAGCTCCCTTCTCCAACAATCCTGAGTTTGAGTTCTACACCATCATTCGCTAGAAGTCTAACAGGCATGGCCGGGCGTTACCACTATCCGTTTTCATATCTTCTCTTGTGGAAGAACGTGATGAAGCCCAATTGCGGCAGCCGGGATTATACCCCAGTTCACGTGGCGAAGGCCATGCGCAGGGCCGAGGAGCCAACAAGTCGTCTCGCATCTGCTCTTGAGAAATATGCGATGAGTATCGTAATCGGCTCTCTCCTGCTGACCGTACTTCTAGTGTCGCAACTCATCCCATTGCCAGAATTCTCGACAGACGTTTCTGATTTCGCCCCTCCAAACGAATCTGAAGATAGAATTCAAGCCATAGAGTCTGAATTTCCCCCTCAAATGTCTAGGATATATGTCGATGTGAAATCTTCCAATGGAGTTGACAACCCACTCTCTGTCGATGCTTTGAATGTCCTTTATCAGAAATCTGAATTTGTCGATGATTTGGCCCAGGAACACGAGGTAATAATCGGGTCTCATATCAATGTTGCAAGAACCTTGGACACCCTCATAATGGAACAATCGCCATCCAGCGATCTTTCTAGCATGAATAACTGGGGGGATATAGTCGACGCGATACAGAATGGTGAAGATTGTACAAGTCTGGCCGGTGAGACAGCAGTTACCTCCACAGCTTCTTATGCGGTCTCTACATTGGTGAGTGAAGACCTCGTCTTCGAAGGGATTTGCGACTATCTCGAGGGTATAGATGGTGCCGACCCGACTCCATTTGCGACATCAACGATGTGGGTCATTGAGGTCTCAGAAGCCTCCGATCAAGAGCGTGTCAGAAGCTTTTCTCTCGAACTCCGAGAGAAACTATCCAAGGAAGGAGGCGAAACCGAATCCATTCTATCCTACAGCGTAGTTTCGGAAGATCTAGTTAGCGAGGATATCAATTCCGAGACCCTTTCCAACTTCACAATTCTTCTTGCGATATCCTTGGTAGTCATTGTCGGCATACTCGCCATCGCCTTCCGATCCGCGGTAATGGTGGCTGCCCCACTAGTAGCACTCACTGCGGCACTTTCCTGGACATATGGCTTAGTGGCCCTATTTGGATATGAATTCACCGTCCTAGACATCGCCGTCGCCCCGGTGATTTTAGGTCTTGGAATCGATTACGGAATTCATCTTCAGAGAGGGTATGAACTCAATGTTTCAAGAGGAATGAAGCCGGCTAGGGCTTGGGTAGAGGCTTTTGATTTGCTGAGGCTAGCACTGTCACTTTCCGTGATCACCACTGTAGCGGCGTTTCTGTCAAACGCATTCTCGCCGATAATACCTCTTCGTGCATTCGGGATAACATTGGCAATAGGCGTCGTTTGCGCCTTCACAGCCAGCACTATAACTGTCGGAGCAATTCATGTAGTTTCAGAACGCTCTACTGGCAGGTACAGGGGTAGAAAAACAATTGAGCATTCAGTATGGAGGAGGGTCTCAAGGATCCAAGACAGGAGTCTTGCAAAGGTGGTCTCTGTAGTCGCAATACTCACATTGGCTTCTGCAGCGGTTTCAGTGGGGAAGTTGGAAACAAGTTTCGAACTGACAGATTTCTTGGATGACGACATGCAGTCCATAGAAACCAGAAACGAGATCTATGAGAATTATGAGGTTGAATTCGTAAAGACCGCGATAATTTTGATACAAATAACAGATGAAAATCAACTTCTTACAGACGAAGATCTCATGGAAACAATACGAGGCTTACACAGTCGGTTGGTCTTAGATGAGATGGTGATAAGGCCCGATGGAACTGAGGATAGCAGGCCCCAGTACGAAGGCCTCTACACGGTCTTACGCGACCGCTTGGAGGTCGATTCTGAATGGGGTCAGGAGTATGGGGTCGAACTTTTCGACGGAGAAGTTGGTCTTTCTTCAGAGCATTCGGAAGGCGACCTATTACTCGCTGTATCTGCTCTGATGCAGGACGAATCTCTAGGCGATCCTCTCAGGGGGAATACATGGGCAGATCGAATAGCAAGGACAGTATCGTTTGACGAGGAAAGTGGTGCCTTGCAGTATCTTATGGTCGATGTGGCTGTCAGAGCATCTTCTAGCGAAGATACCGATGCAATCGCGGATGGCTTTGCGAATCATGTCAAATGGTTAGAGGGCGATGGGGAGTGCAGATGTTCAGCATACCTTTCTGGGGAAATCATCGTGATTGAGTCTGTGCTCGATGGATTATTCATCTCTCAAGTCGAATCGACCGCTTTGAGCCTAGTCGCATCTTTCCTCGTGCTCATGGCCATGACTAGACGTTTGAGTACCTCTGCAGTCATCATCCTCCCAGTCGCTCTTGCCGGGGTCTGGGTGGTCGGAACAATGGCTGTGATCGGCCTAAACTGGAATGTCCTTACCATCATGATCACCGCACTAACAATCGGCCTAGGAATAGACTATTCAATACACATGTGGAGAAGGTTCGAGGATGAAATGGGGACCGGTGCAAATCGTGTAGAAGCAATGGCGACAACGTATTCTGTAACTGGTACAGCTCTCATGATGTCTGCATTCACGACTGCTTCCGGCTTCCTGGTTTTGTTGCTTTCCCCCGTTCCCGTGATACAGGACTTCGGACTCGTTAGTGCAGCTTCTGTTGCTCTATCACTCACCCTTGCACTGTTCGTACTTCCCGCGCTCCTTCTCTCAGAGGCAAAATCGAGAGGCGCTTAGATCAAGGTGCCCTTTCCGCTGGGTTTGAATCCTCCCTCCCCCTCTCGCCGTCGTGCCCGAGTACATCGCACGTGATCCCCGAACCGGTCTTCCGATTCGTAAGGCGACTAGCAGAAGCGGCCGCAATCTTGGCCCCCTGACTCCTCCGTTGGGCCGCTGGGCAGTGATACCCCTGGACAAGATAATACCTCTTGCGAAATCTGATTTGGCCGCTGCAGAGATACCTTTGGGCGACGGGGGCGGATTCGCGACCCGTAACGATGCGATTGTCGCACTACACCGAGTTCCGGAAGAGCGTCTTGATAGCGCCCATGAAACACTGTCAGACGCGATTGACGATGATGACCCTGCAGTCAGGCTATCTGCAATCACGGGCCTTCCGAGGATGATGCTGAGGAAATCTGAGAATCTGATGTATCAACTGATTGTTAGGCTAGACGATTCTGATGCAGATGTTTCCGAGCTGGCATGGGAGACCCTTGAACGCATAGCGCCAATCTTCCCATCGTCCTCCGAACTGCGCCTCGAAGATCTACTGAAAAGACCCAATAAGCCAGATAGGGATCACGCTTTCAGAGTCCTCAGGTCAATTTCGAGAGAATGGGTCGAGGCCGGATGTCAACATATTGAATCCCTGATGAAGGAGGAAGAGGTCGATCTCCGAAGAAGATCAGCAAAGTTGCTGCGAATAATCACGGAGCGTGGAGGGGCAGTCGGCTGGGACTTGATAGCATGGGCATTGGAGGACACAGATCCTAATGTACGCTCATCTGGTGCGGATTGCCTCCCGAGGCTGGCTTCTGTCGAACCTCGAATTGCAGCAATACTTGTTGAAGCATCGCTGGGCGAGAAAGACTCGACAGTTAGAATGAAGAT
>MDSW01058685.1_pt1 | contig 10659 bp, 14 predicted proteins | sample 811171 | NCBI WGS metagenome assembly MDSW01 (sample SAMN05326641, study PRJNA326480) | marine metagenome | isolation source: seawater | place: Atlantic Ocean: North West | collected 2012 | reverse complement strand
CGCTAGTTGTAATTGCAGTAGCGACCAACAGATCGAAATACCTAAACCAATTATTCCCAATAGCACCATACGCACTATTAAGGGATATCTTTTTGGCCATCTGAATATTTTCATACCGTGAGATATCTTTGAGATACTTTTTGTCTTTAGTATCTTCATATTTTTGTTTAGCCTCAAGCATAAGGCTTTTATATTTGGTACGATCATTGTAAATGTTCTCCATTAATTCTGGAAGAAAACCTCTCTTATCTTTACGAAAGAACGCACCATTAGGAGCCATACAATATTTCGTATCGTTTTTAATTTTACCTTCTAGAATTTTATCCACCATTTTTTCTGGTGCTTTTTCATCAGAGGGAATTAAAGTCTCTGGTGAAATATTATATTGCATAATCAAATGTGGGTATAGACTATTTAAATCAAAAGACATTACCCATTTATGCATACCTACAATCGGGTCTTTTACATATGCTCCTTCATACTTTTCGACCTTTTCCTGTTGTTTCTTTTGAGGAATAACAATGTTCTTTTCTCTTAAATAGTTATATATAAGAACATCCCAATACCTAACAGTACCAAGAACATCTGTATAATTTACTTTTGCATCATAAGCCATAGTAAGACAAAGTTCAATTAACTTCATCTTATCTTCAAGACGATCAACGATTTCAACGTCCTGTATATTGTATTCCAAAAACGATTGATAGTCTTTTGTATACCACTCTCTAAATGTGTCAAATGGATTACCAGCTTTTGATTCACCCAATTCAATCTTAGCAATATGATCTAACCGATACGATTCTTGAGCAGTGTATGTAAACTTACGATATAGATCAAAGTAATCAAGAGCTGCAATACCTTGTAATTCATACACTTGATGGTTACGGCCCATCTGATATACTTCTCTTGCATTTACACTTTTCCAAGGGGAAAGACGTTTAAGTTCTTTTTCTCCAAGAACTTGTTTGATTCGATTGCAAAGATATGGAATATCGAAAAACTCTGTATTCCAACCTGTAATAATATCTGGACAATAATACTCCCAATCATCTATAAACTGTCCAAGTAAATCTTTCTCATCTTTACACAACCGATATTCAACATCATCACGATTATTTTCAAATGGGTGCAACCCCCAAACAATAATCTTTTTGTTCTGATGATTTTTAATTGTTATTGAAAGCATCGGCTCAGATGCAGTACGAGAAGAAGGAAATCCGTTTTCACATTCAACTTCTATATCAATAGTTACAATTAAAAGTTTAGATATATCCCAATCTACTGTACCTTTGTAAGTATCAGCTATATAACTGTAAGAATGTTGTGTATTTCCATACACTAATTCAGGCTGGTCTTTATATTGCTCAACCCATTCTTTAGCATCTTTTATTGTAGTATGTTGTACAGGAGTTACAAAATCTCCATCAAGAGTTTTGTATGGTGTTGATTTTTCTACAGGAGCAAATAATGTAGGAGAATACCGTATTCTAGATTTTATTCTCTCATTATTTTTTACTTCTCGTAAAAGAAGGAAATTGCCCCATTGAACAATGTTTGTATAAAAATTCATAAGTGTAGTATAACACCGTAATTATTAATTGTCAAGGGATATTTCTTTAGTAACCAAAAATTTTCTTTGTGGATCAACCATTGTATTCATGGTTTTCATAACATATCTATTTAATAGAAGTGGTGTTCCCATTTCAGTACGATCATCTAAACCAAACATGAAAGAATATAAATGACCTCTAAATTCCATTTCTAATTCAACAACTGGCCGTTCATCAGTTCCAGCTCCTGTCATTGCTTTATATGTTTTAAGAAGCCTAGTAGTTATAGTTTTACCCATTAAAGTAAAGGTAATTTTCTTTCCAGAGATTTTAATATCTTCTGCATGAAGAACTGAAAGTATACCATTGCCAGTATCAAACTTTGCTATCATATCTCCAAAGGGTTTTACTTTTACTACCTCATAAAATCCTACAGGGGTAGGAACAGCATATCTAATTTTTTTATTTTTATAATATTCTAAAACTTCTTTAGCAACATTTAAGCCAGGATTTGCTTCTTCGATACCATCTGTACCTGGCGAACTATTTACTTCTAAAAAGTAAGGATCATCACCATTCGCTATAAAGTCAACAGCTGTAAAGTCACCACCGACAGCTTTACTAGCAACTAAACATTTATTTTTTTCTTCGTCACTCAGTTTGTATTTTTTGACTTTGGCACCTTGAGTATAATTGCTTCGAAAATCTCCTTCGACAACATCCCTTCTCATAGTTCCAAGTATTCTATTTCCTAAAACTAAAACTCTAACATCAAAATCATTTTTAATATATTCTTGAATTAATATATCACTATCTTTATCTTGTTTGAAAAGTAATTGTACAATAGAATGTAGAGCTCTTTCTGATTCAATAAAAAGAACACCGACCCCTTTTGAACCTCTAAGAGTTTTAAGGATTAAAGGAAACTTTGTATCTAAAGCCTCAAGTGCTGAATCAATGTGTTCTTCACTAGGAACTAAAACAGTTTTTGGTTGTTTCAATCTAAAATCTTTTAGTTGGTTCCAACTTCGATACTTATCGGCACACATACTAATAGTAGTTCTACTATTGATACAAGTGATACCTATTCTTTCTAGTTCTGATATTAAATCTAAATAACTATCTCTACTAGGTGTTCCACGAACAAATACAACTGTATCAGCCCGATTAATTTTTATTTTATCCTTACCATTACTTAAATAATAATCTGAATTTTCGTAGTATAAAATAACACCCTTAAAGTTTGAAGAAAAAACTTCAAACCCAAGCTTTAGAGCTTCTTTCTCAAACTTTTTAGCAGTAATAGATTTATCACCAAATTCTACTGTAAGAATAACAGCTTTATAATTCTCTACAGGTTCTTCGGTAATAAATGATTTAAATTTTTGAACCACTATTCTTCTCGTTTTTTAGAACCGATATTGTATTTTGTTTCCAAAATCCATGAACTTTTTTCATCAAACCCAAGAACCTTAATTTGACTTAAAGGAGCACACTCACCCAAATCACCTTTTATGATAATCAATCCCCAATCATTTAAAAGTTTAGTAATTGTATTCCTTCTAAAAATATCATTCTCTGATAAATTTGTTCTCTTTCCATCTAATGCAAATAGTTCTTTAAAATGTACAATATAGTACTTACCCTGTTTATGAAGTATATGACAGGATTGATAAAGTTTTCTTTCTTTTCTTGAAGCTACACCAATACGTGAAAGAGTTTCACGTACTTTTAAAAAGTCATCGGGTTCTTTTAACCCAACTTCTAGCATCTGCTCCTGTGTCCAATTAACTTCTTCCATTTCTTCCACCTTTATTTAATCTTTGTTTTATGGTGGCGATTTGTTCATCATTAAGTATAGTTAGAGCTACCCTTGCTTTCTCGTTATTGTATCCATAAAACTCTTTAACATACTCTAGATTTTCGATCTTATTCGCCTTCAGCCAAGGAGTAAATCGCTTCCTTGGTCTAATACTATTTAGTAAAAAGTCAAATTGGAGTTTCTTATCTACATCTGGTGTACAGTTAATTTCATTAACAAGCATTATGGTATCTTGAAAACCAGCTAGACACTTATTTACGATAAAAGGTGGATATTTCTTTTCCCACTCTTCATCCTCTGTGTCCATCAAATTTTCTTTTGTATGATTGATTGCGTTTAAATAATCTTTTAATTCATACATTAATCTACAAACCCTTCACCTTTTTTCCAATGATGTAGTCTGTGACAAAATACAGTCCACATTAATGAAAATAAAGTATCTGATTTATATGTTCCGTTTTTTACCTTTAATTCATACATCATTTAAACTTTGCTTTTGCCATTATCTCTGTGAGACACGCTAATGTATTGATTTCTTGGTCGGCCGCAAATGCTCTTCGATATTGGTACTCAGCCAATATACAGACAACATGAGGTATAGAACTATGATCAAGAAAAGTATACAAGCTATCGTAAATACTCCGATAAAGACGTACAGCATCCAAGTCAAGATTATTGACAACCCACTTACGAACATTAGTAAATTCCTTCTCTTTCATAAACTTCATAAGTTCTTTGATATTTATCTCTGCCATATCAACAAGGATACCAGCGTCAATTTCTCCAGAAACCGAATACCTTTGCAGTTCGTTTAAGACACGGCGCCAGTCTGGAAAGAACTTATTTATTACTTCAGCTACAACTCTTTTATCATATTTTACTTGACATTCATCAAGAATTGTGATAGTACGAGTAAAAAAATCAGATGCGAGTCTCTGTTTTTCAGCTGAAGGGATAGTAAAATCAATCACACTACAACGAGAGTGTAACGGTTCAATCAAACGATTTTTGTAATTACAGGTAAGGATAAATCCACAGTTATTGTGAAACTCTTCAATCATTCCACGTAATGCAGGCTGTGTAGAAGATGCATTTAAATAATCTGCCTCATCAAGAATCAGATATTTTCTACCACCCTCAAGAGAAACAGTAGATGCAAAGTTTTTAATTTTAGTTCTAAGAACGTCAATACCAGATTCCTCAGAACCATTGATCATCATAGATGTTGCACCAATTTCATCAAGTACGGCTTTTGCAATGGTTGTTTTACCAACGCCGGGCCCACCAGATAAAATTAAATTTGGAACATTACCTTTTTCTACAAATTCTTTGAAAGTGGTTTTCAAAGAGTCGGGTAAAACGCAATCATCAACAGTTTTAGGGCGATACTGTTCAACCCACAAAAATGTTTCCATGATTAATTACCATAAGATGATTCTGGTTCTAGAGCAATAAAATATCCTATTGGTAATTTCTTATTTTGGAAATGACTTATTTGTTTCGATGAAACTTGAACATCATAACTTCCAGGCAACAATTTGAGATTTTCAACTTTGAACCAGAATTTATAATCTGCTCCATTAGATTCCGTATCAAGAGAAGTTGAATAAGAATTTGCTGTATCATTCTTTTTATCGGTAACTCTTAATTCACCATTCTCAAGCACCATATCTGGAGCACCGATAACAGCTGCAGCCTTTTGAACCTCTGACAATACATCACTCTGTAAAGGAAACTTAACTTCATTAGAAGGCATTTCAAGTTCTTTACTAGGAGTCATAACTACAGAAGGATCAGAAAACCAATATTTAAGTTTTTTACCTTTTGATCCTGTTTCGCTCATGACAACATTATTTTCACCAAATTCTAATTCTGGTTTTGCAAAAATTGATAAACAAGACAAAAATTCATTCAAGTCATAAATTGCAAATTCAGAAGTAAATTCTTCTTCCACTTCAGCCTTTGCAACAATGTTTTTCATTGCTGACATTGTATTCAAAACATTTCCTGGCTTTACCAGAAGGTTTTGATTGATTGTCGAAAAGTTTTTTAGGATCGACACCGTTTGTTCACTTAGATTCATTATCAATATTCTCCATGTCATTAATGTGTAGGGCGATGATTCCATAATGAATCACCTTTAGCAAATCCTTACGATCTTTGCCATTCTTCTTTCCATATCGTTGTGCATACTTCATAATATTACCGATACAAAAACCTTCACCATGTCCACCATCAATGATGAACTCTGTGGCTTGAAATTTGTTTTTACTGTAATGTTGATCGTATGTTGAGTCGATATAGTCTTTCAACTCTTTAAGAGTTTTATCTTCACTGTATTTGTACATATTATCCATCATATAGAAAGAAGGGTACTTTGTCAAGTACCCTTCTATTATTTCCTAAATTATTTTACAGGAATCAAACGAGGCTTCTTTTCCTCTGGAACTACTCTCTCAAGATTGATATTTAACATACCATTCTCAAGTTTTGCTGTATTGATAATAATATCATCAGCAAGAGTAAATTTTCGTTCAAATTTACGAAATGAGATTCCACGATGAACCATAGAATCTTCTTCTGACTGTTCTTTCTTAGATCGAACAGTTAATGTTCCTTCCGAAACCTCTACTTCAATATCTGTCTTGGAAAATCCAGCCAATGCCATTTCAATGACATAGTATAAATCACCTTCCTTCCGAATGTTGTAGGGCGGATAGCCAGTAGATGTAGAATTATTATCCACATAACGATTGAGATTGTCAAAAATCCTATCGAATCCAACCGCATATGGGGTAAGCTTATTGAAGTGATCGTTAAATAAAGTTAGTGTTGTATTGCCGTGTACCATGTTAATCTCCTTTACTAAGCAAGACTTTGTTATGCACCCCCTAAGGCGATGCGTTAAGTTGGGATGGTTTTGTTCTAGAGAACCATCCCATTAAACTCTATTATAAGGACTTACGAATTGCCTTACTTGTATATTATATATAACACTTGTAGGGTAAAAAGTCAATACCCCCTTAAAAAATTTCTTGTTTATAACCAAAAATATCAAAAACCGGCATTAGAAAGAACTTCCCTTACTTCTAAAAAACTATTATCAAAAAAGCTCAGCTTATATAAAAGTCGCTGTTTTGTTGCAATCACAGAATGTTCAGCTTCTGTATTAAGTAGGCCTATTTTATATAATACTTTTTGATCCCGAAATAAAATAGGGTCTGGATCATCAGATAATACAATGTTTATTGAACATTTAGTTCCACGATCTTTATGAAAAGGTAATGTAAATCCTTTTTTCTGATCATAAAATCTAGGTTTACATTTCATTCCAGTTATTTTAGTAAAATGCTCACAGATTTTCCAACCGTAAGAATTATCTTTTTTTACGTGTTTTATTAACCAATCATTTATAGTATTTTTAGTTAGTGGATCAACAAATGGAAAATAACCATCAAGGTCTGTAGCTTCACTCAATAAAAACTCTTGATTATAATCATAAGAAAATTTATATAAATTATTCTGCAGCTCTTGTAATTCCATTTGCTGCATTATATGTATCTCTTTGATTTCGGAAATCTCTGATATTCGCCTCAGCCCAAAACTCTTTAGCCGAAGTTTCATTATTAAACACTGAAACAAGTTTCACTTTAGTAGTATCAGCACCTGTAGTTGTAAGACTTATAATTTTTCCAGCGGATTTATAGGCATCAATATCGCTCTGCACATCACTAGGTATATTGCCTGAATTAAACCAAGCAACATCTGTATTTGGTCTAGTGGAAATATTTGTATACGTTACTGACATTTTTAGCTCCTTTTCATTATTTATACTCTACTAGATTCTTTAAATCTAATTGATCTTTGGTATCAACGATAAGATGTATTCTTGATTCATTTGAATTATTTTCAGCCCAATGTATGTGACCAGCATTTAAAAAAAATATATTACCATTGGCTGGAAAATGTACTTTTTTAGTCTCACCTTTAACCTTTACTGCCATTAAACATTGTTCATTTGTTATAAGAGGAATATGAAATCTTGTTATATAAGAAGGATCATAATCTACATGGGGTTTTAAACTAAAATTAGGAGCTAAATATGCAAACCTAACTCTTGTTAATCCCCCCTTAAATATATTTAAAACATTTTCTACTTCACCTTTAACTAAGTGATTTCTTTTACCATAATTATATTCATCAGCTGCTGGGTTATATAAAACATTTTTAGGGTTTAACCTTCTTGTTCTTTTCATAATATTATTATTATCAACAATATGAATTTTATCAAGATATTTTTTTCTTTCTTTTGCCAACTTTTCAGTATACATTTCTGTAATATATTTTTGTTTATATAATCTACTCTCTAAATTAGGTTCATCGTCATCTTTAAAAAAGTTATTTTTTGAAAAAGAATTAGCTTTAACAAAATCAGTCATAGATGAATTAGAACTAACATTTATATCTTCGTAATCAGAAATATCAAAATAATTATTTTTTTTACAAAAAGAAATAATTGATTCTATATTAATTTTAATATCTTTAATAAAACCAAATGGCGGTAATTGTTTTCTAGTTTTTTTCAAATCTTTTTCCATATTCATCCTTACTTATACCTTTAGACAAAAGTTCAACCTTTCTATTATTTAGAATTGCATATACTAAATTTTGCCAACAATATGATCTATTCTCATTACACACTGGATATAATTTATCATTAGTTTTCCACACAAGATCGCTATGATCGTTTAATATATTAGCAGTCATTTGCATAAATCTAGTGTATCCAACTTCTCTTGATATAAAGATCATATCAAATTTATTAGTATCTAAAAAGGAAAATTGTTGTGATACCATTGTCGGAATAATAGGCCTATATTTTCTACCTAATTTTATTATTTTTCTACTAGATTTTTCATAATACAATCTGTTCAAACACCTAGCAGAATTTCCAAAATGACTCTCTCTATGAAATAAAGAACTAAATCCTATAATATTATTGTCTAATAAAACATAACTTAAACAAATTTGTTCTTCTAAGTTAAACTCATTAGAGCTGTAATTTTTAGCTCTTTTATCAGTAAAAGTAATATTGTTAATCCACTCCTGTAACCTATCTTTTAAATCTTTTTCATCAGGCGAAAACGATACAATATTATATGGTTCTTTATATTCAGAAATAATCATGATGTTTTTTGTGGTTTCCCTCAAATGGAGCAAACACATTTATTAGAGTGTTATTAACAGGGCCGTCTTTATTGTGAGTAAGAAGATTAAATAAACCAAAACCAATATAGGAAAATAAAAATACTAATAGAAGAACCAATAATAATTTATAATCTATAAAAAGAGCTAACCCATATGTCAAAAACAAATACACGTATCCCCATTTATGAAAATGAACTAATAATTTATTTTTATATAAATCCCTACAAAATTTTATAGGTATATTTTTATGTTTATATAAAGAAAATAGAGTTATGTACCATTTAAATTGTTTAGGATAATATGGGTCTTTTGGTGTGTCACTATAATAATGATGCATCCTATGTAAAGAAGCCCAAGAAAGTGCTGATCTAGCACCGCAAAGTAACCCCACGTATAAAAATATAAACTCTATTATCTTATTTGTTTTGAATTGACCATGAGCAAAATATCTATGATAACCAATAGTTATTCCAACTAAGGCTAGAATATAATACACAACATAACTGATAAAAATTAATTCCATACATACCCCCCTTTTATCATATCTTTAGGGTGCATTTTATTAAAATATTTATTTGTTTTCCAACTATTATCTTTATAAGACAACCAAGGAGCAAACCCTAATACCATACAGGTTCTATTTTTTATATTGGGATGATATTTATAATTCCATCTATGTACTTTATAAGTATCCCAATGATAAGCATAGCCGGGCTCAAAATATATACGATTTCCTGTTTCCTTAAACTCTATAAAATAATCATCACTATAAACTAGAGGTATCAAAATTCTAGATACCATATCGTTACGTTCATCAGTATGCCAACCAAATTCGGAATCTTTAAATTCTCCATATCCCTCAGCTTTAATTTCAGCAAGTCTACCTTGTATAAAATTAAAATTTATTTTATCAAAAATTGTTTTAAATGATCTATAGAAAAGAACATCTGTAGGATTTCTTAATCCTAAACAATCATCATATGTATCTTTATAAATTCTGTTTTCTTCTGTATAATCATAATTTTCTACAGAGTTCACCCATTTATTTTTTTCATCTAAATTATATACTGCTCTTGGTTGACCAAATCCATGAGCATATATTGGTATATCAAATTTATATTGTGGATTATAGGTTAAACCTAAACCCCCATACAGCTTACTTCTAATCCAATCTTTATTCCCACGATGAATCATACCATACCATCCAAACTTTTCAAAAGCTCGTGGTACATCTTTTTCTAATTCTTTCCAAGGAAGATCAATGGGAATTTTTAGATATTCATCTTTACATTTTGGTTCAACATTTTTAAAACCAAAATGTTTTCTAAGCTGTTTTTCTCTAGTATCTTTATTATTAAAATCTTTTTCCTTCATATAAGTATATAGGTAAAAAAATAGGGCGCCGAAGCGCCCTAAGTTGAGAGAGAACTTTTAGAAAGCATCTTCTACTTCTTTATCATCAATTGGATCAAGATCATCTTCATTTTCTTTTCCAACTTCAACACCAGCATCAATCTTGGTGTAGAGATCAAGGAAGGAAGCCTTTGTATCCTCATCAAATCGAGCGACACAAAGTTCAATTGACTGCATCTTATCACCAAAAATGGCAAATGCTTTTACAATGTGATCCAACCTACGTGTTGAGATAACTTCATCAACTCCACCGTCAAAGAAAGTTTTTCTGATCACTTCCGACCAAGTAACAAGGTTAGTTGCAAACTCTTCATCAACTTTACCATACTTGTTCATGGCACCAACCACAATCTTCTTCTCAATCGCAGCAGAAGGATAGGGCTGTTCGATAGTAATCGCAAACCTCTCAAGGAAAGCCTCATTAAGGATGTTAGTTCCAATGAACCTACCATCCTCAGACCCCTTGCCTTTGGTGTTGGCTGTAGCAATGACATTGAAGCCATCCTTTGGAGTGACCCACTTGTTCACTTTCTTGAGGTAAACACCTTTACCCTCAAGGACAGGCTGCAATGCAAGCAACTTGTTAGAACCAAGGTCACACTCATCAAGGAGCAGAGTGCATCCACGTTCCATTGCCTCAATCACAGGGCCGGGAACAAATTTGGT
>MDSW01174960.1_pt1 | contig 10660 bp, 17 predicted proteins | sample 811171 | NCBI WGS metagenome assembly MDSW01 (sample SAMN05326641, study PRJNA326480) | marine metagenome | isolation source: seawater | place: Atlantic Ocean: North West | collected 2012 | reverse complement strand
TCCGTTGTGATGACATCGCGACGGTGGGGCAGCCAATCGCGCAAGGACTCATAGGTCAGCCAACGTCCCAGTTCCTGCAGCGCTGTTGAGTAAAGAGCTGCCGGCGTTTCACGGTGACGTAGCACCGTGAGCCAATGTCCAATCAAGGGATGAGGTGGGACGACCACCCTCAGGGTCATGGCCATAAGCCTCGATGCGTTGGCAATTGCCATAACGTGATCGCACAAATTACCCCTAGGGGACCGTTCATCTGATGCACCTTCCTTCACGCCTGGCATCACTGTTATTCGCAGTGATTGTTGGTTTAGTGATCAATTGGGTATCGATTGAGCCCTGTATGGCAATCACAGCTCCGGAATTGCGGGGTCAATATGCAGTACAAGACATCAGCTCAGATATGCATGGACTTGATCTCAAGGAGAAAGAGTTTTTGAAGGCTGATTTACGCGATGTCAATCTAAGCGGTAGTGATTTACGTGGTGCTGTGATTAATACATCTCAACTTCAAGGTGCTGATCTTCACGATGCTGACCTCTCAAATATTGTTGGCTTTGCCAGTCGTTTTGATGAAGCTGATTTGCGAGGCGCTAACTTCACAAACGCCATGCTGATGCAAAGTCGATTCACAAATGCTCTGATTGAAGGTGCCGACTTTAGTGACGCAGTGCTTGATCTGCCACAACAACGGGCGCTTTGCAGCCGCGCTGAAGGAACTAATGCAATGAGCGGTGTCTCAACTCGTGAGAGCCTGGGCTGTCGACCTTGAGCTTGAGCGGAACACTCCATGGTGAAACGTCTTCCAGTAACGGTGATTACTGGGTTTCTTGGCGCAGGCAAGACCACGGTGCTTCGGCATCTGCTCACTAGAAGCGGTCAACGCTTGGCCGTCATGGTGAATGAATTTGGAAGCGTTGGTTTGGATGGTGACTTAATTCGCAGCTGTGGTTTTTGTCCAGATGATGATCTTGAAGGTCGGCTCGTTGAACTCAATAACGGCTGTTTGTGTTGCACGGTTCAAGATGATTTCTTGCCAACCATGCAGCAATTGCTTCAACGGTCCGATCAGCTCGATGGGATCGTTGTCGAAACAAGCGGCTTGGCTTTACCGCGACCTTTACTACAGGCGCTCGATTGGCCTGAAATTCGTAGCCGCGTGCATGTCAACGGCGTTGTCACTTTGGTGGATGGAGAGGCGTTAGCCGCTGGCAGCCCTGTGAGTGATGTTGAGGCCTTGGAAAGGCAACGACAAGCGGATCCCAGTCTCGATCATGTCACGGCGATCGATGAATTATTTGAGGATCAATTACAGGCAGCAGATTTGGTTTTGATTAGCCGAGCTGATTGCCTTTCCCTCAATCAGGTGCAGACCATTCAGACCGATCTCAGCGCTCAAGTCCGTGAAGGAACTGCCTTGCTGCCGATTGGTCATGGAGTGATCGATCCCTCGGTCGTGCTGGGTCTTGAGCATCGGCCGGAACAAGATCATCCTGATCACGTTCACAGCCATGATCACAGCCACGAGCATGATCACAGCCATGAGCATGATCACAGCCATGATCATCACGATCACAGCCATGTGGAGATTGTCAGTGGAGTGGTGCGGCTTGAGGGCCGGCTTGATCGCAAGCAGCTAGAAGCTGTTTTGCCGGATTTCGTACGTCAACATCAGGTGCTGCGACTGAAAGGACGCGTTTGGTTCGAGAACAAGACTTTGCCGTTGCAATTGCAGATGGTTGGCCCGCGTTTGAATAGTTGGTTTGAGCAGGCTCCTGCAGAGGCTTGGCACCCAACAGCCGGAAGTGGGATTGATTTGGTCGTGCTCTCCTTTCAGGCTGAAGCGGCGTCAAGCCTCGCCACTCAACTCCAGAGACTGGTTAAGGCCACTCCGATCACAGCGAGCAAGGCCGCAATGACACCAGAACGGTGAAGGGGATCCCCCTCGTACCTTGCAAAAGCCAGTGCCATCACTGGAGCAGTGCTCATTAAGGTCACTCCAGGACCAACGGGAAGTTTTTGAAACACCAACTGTTGAAGAGCGATACCGAGGTTGGTACCGATTGCTGTCGCCATCAAGATTCGAACAACTGCCGAAAGGTTTTGGTGACGACAGAAATGAACGGAGAAACTTGAGAATGGTAGTAATGCCAGCCACCCTCCGAGTAGTCTCACCGCGGCGGTTTGTATTGGTGAGAGACTGCCTTGAATGAGCACTTGTCGGGCAATAAAAGCTCCGGTTAAACCGCTGAGGACAGCACATAGGGCAAACAAAAGCCCAGACCGGTTGTGTTCTGATTCTGTCTTCGATTGAGACGAATTGGCGATGATCAAAACAGCCACACTGACCAGGCATGCTCCGATCCATGCTTGAACTGGAAGTGCTTCTCCCATCAGGCTGACGCTGCCAATATTGGCCAGAACAGGGCCTAACGCTTCCACGGTTAAGGTTCGTCGTGTTCCCAGTCGACGCAATGCAGCAAGATAAAAACTATCTCCGATGGCAATTCCAACAACACCGCTGAATAGAAGGTGCCAAACCTGCCATTGTTGCTCTTGCCATGGCAATGTAATCAGAACAGGTAGAAAGAAGAGTGTTGCCAGTGCATTTTTCAGGCTGTTGAGCTTGAGCGCTGAGCCGAATGAACTCAGTGTTCTCCAAATAGCACTGGCTGTCGTCCAGGCCAGTGCCGCCGTTAAGCCCGCCAGGACCCCTGTCATGGATTGATTTGAAGCGCACTTGTGTTCAAGGCCATGATTTTGCTATTTAGGGTTGGCCTTCATTGGCGCAGAGTTGCATTGATTAGGGCTTCACTTAAACTCCATAATTCCGCTGCTTTGTTTGGGTCAGAAGCTTCTTGACTTGGTTGTGTTTTGTCAAAGAGATGTCGTCCAGGACGTAGTAGGCGGTTACTGTAATAGTTAAAATCTGGCTCGCTAAATTGTGGATCTATGGCAAGCTTGCTGAGAAGTGCACCAGCTTGATCGAGAGATTCGGTCACTCTAAAAAGATCGCGTGCAAGCAGAGCAAATAGTGCAAAACCAATAGGATTTTGGCGACGACTTGTTCGAAAAAATCCTTGCGAATTACGAGGAATAACAAGTCCTGGACTCCACGAAACCACAGGTATCGATTGGTTTGATGCCTGCAATTGTCGATGTAGTTCCTTAGCCATCAAGAGATTGCATAGTTTACTGTCTTTATAAGCCTTGTCGGCATCAAACGAACTGACCCCATCGATCATTGTGAAACCAGCTCCCTGCTTGAGTCCATTCATTGATTTCAAGCCTGCCGGTCGGCCGACACGACCTCCGCCTGTCGAGGGGTTGTGCACCTCTGATGCAGTAATAATCAAGCGTGGTTGATCACCCTTTAATAGTAATGGTAATAGTCTGGTGCTTATTAATTGATGTGCCAGGTGATTTACAGCAATAGTCAGCTCGATTCCCTGTTTACTAAATAATGGTTGTTTGATTCCAGCACTCTGTAGGCCAGCATTGAGGATGATCCCGTCGAAAGCTTCTCCACGGTTGAGTAGTTGATTGCATGACCTCAGCACACTGTCCAGGTCAGACATATCCATTGTGATAGTTTCTAGTTTATTGGGATCGGCTCCTGCTGTTGTCAGTTGATCAAGGGTCTGCTTTGATCGTTCGAGAGAACGGCAAGGCAGAGTGAGATGATGGCCTGCGAGGGCTAAGCATTGACTAGCTTTCAAACCAATTCCTGAGCTAGCCCCTGTAATGAAAATCCTTTGCAGTTTATTTTTCTTCATGGATTTTGTAGACATAGAGTCGACCATCACGTTCGCTAATCACATATAAGCGATTTTTTGTTGGATCGTAAGCCACGCCTTCAGATTTGCGAATAGATTTTGATTTGCTGTTTGTATCGAGATTTAAGTCTAACCGTTGCAAAACAATGTCATTTGACCAATCATAGTGAAAAAGACACTTACCTTTGTCACTTGTAATCCAGATAGAATGGTGATTTTTGTCATAGCTTAGACCTGAAAAGTCAAGTTTTTCTGTTTCAAGTTCGGGATGAGAAAAGCCATTTCTTTTCGTCAAAAGACGTGAATCTAGGATTTGATTATGGTCAGCACTGATTTGAATTAATAGGCCTGGTTGACTCTCTTTTACGACAAATAGATGGTTCGTGTCGCTGTTTACAGTGATCCCTTCAAGGCCTTTGTTGTCAGGTGTATCTGCAAAATATTTGGCAATCGAATTGTAATTTTGCATGGCCGCAAGAGGCTTAATTCGTAGTACTTTTCGGCTTCCGATATCAATTGAGATGATGCTATTGGTTGCTTCTTGCACGGAATATAATCTTTTGCCGTCTGATGAAATCGCGATGCCCTCTAAATCATCTATGTCAATGAAAAAAGAATCACTAATGTTCAAGCGGCCTTTGAGGTCCAATTTAAAAATCGCTTTGGTATCATCACTGACGGTATACAGTGCTGTGCCGTCGCCGTTTAATGTTAGACCTGAGGGTTCATTTAGGCCTACTGCTTTATCAATTATTTGATGCTCTGCATGTAGTTTTAGAGTCAGTTTTTGTTGATTAGCCACAGCTTGAATACCCTCCGAAGGTTCTTAATTGTAATGTGGTACCTTGAGAGATGTGGTTGTTTTGTTTGAACGTCAAAGGTTGATAAATCTTACAATAAGCATGCTGGCAGATGGTCTGATGTGTTCACATCACTATAAAACCATGGGCTTGATGATTTGCTTGCATGAGCCATTTAGCCATGTTGCGCAGGTCACTTGAATTTTGTTCATTTTCATCATTAAAGTGGAAAAGTGTTCAAGTGCTGAGAATTACTGCTTTACCTTCATGCTTGCGTCAGAATGTGGGTTGAAACTTTGGCTTGATGAGTAACATTCTCCTGATTAATGCCCATCAGCCCTATGCATTTTCACCAGGACGCTTGAATGCCTCCCTCGTTGAGATTGCCATTGATGTGCTTCAAGCAAAGGGTTGTGATATCCGTTGTGTGAAGAGCGCAGATGGTTACGATATTGATGAGGAAATTGAAAATCATCGTTGGGCCGATGTTGTCATTGTTCAGTCTCCAGTGAACTGGATGGGTGTTCCGTGGAGCTTCAAAAAATATATTGACGAAGTTTATAGCGCTGGTTCCGATAATGGCTTGATGTGTCGTGGTGATGGTCGTCATCGCAGTGATCCGGAAAAGGGCTATGGAGCGGGGGGAGTTCTGCAGGGCAAACGATATATGTTGTCTCTCACATTAAATGCGCCACGCGGTGCATTTAATGATTCTAATGAATATCTTTTTCAGGGTCGTACTATTGATGATTTGTTTTATCCGCAGCATATGAATTTTAGATTCTTCGCGATGGAGCCTTTGCCCACCTTTGTTTGTTATGATGTTATTAAAAATCCAAAAATTGATGAAGATTTTGACCGATTTAAGCAGCATTTGAGTCAATACATTTCTTAAATTGTGTTCAATTTTTATTGGTCGTCACTTTTGTTCAAGAAAATCGTGGATAATTGGATTGTTTGAGATTGAACTTTGAGTCAAATTTGTGTTTACTGTGGCTCCAGTTGCGGATTGGATCAGGCTTTTGCTGAATCCGCTGAGCGGCTGGCACAGGCCTTGTTGCAACGAAAGGCAGGCTTGATTTACGGAGGTGCTCAGATTGGCTTGATGGGGGTTGTTGCAAATGCTGTGATTGCTGGTGGAGGCAAGGTTGTCGGAGTGATTCCAGAGTCTCTTTGCCAGGATGAAATATGTCACGACGGCTTGTCGCGACTCGAAGTGGTTCCTTCTATGCATGCTCGCAAGGAAAGGATGATTGCTTTGGCCGATGGTTTGGTGGCTCTGCCTGGTGGGCTTGGGACGCTTGAAGAGCTTTTTGAGGCTCTAACTTGGTCACAACTCAATTTTCACTCCAAACCCTGTGGTCTTTTAAATGTTCGGGGTTATTTCGATTACTTGCTTGAATTTATGGATCATTCGGTCGAGCAGGGTTTTATGAAACGAGAACATCGTAATCTTTTGATTGTTGATTCAGACCCTGTCTGTCTAGTTGATGCGATATTGAAACATTGTTGATGATTGCTATGGCCATCTGACTTCCATTGAGGAAACTTATTCAAGTATTTCAATGATGTTGAGAAACTTATTTGCCGAGCTCTTTTTAGATATAGTGAAAATCAACACTCTAAGATATGTTGACACAATCAAGCTTAAAGGAGTGATCACATCTGAACGCTTTTTATCAGGTCTATAAGCAATGCGACTTCAAGTGAGGCCTGGTTTTTGCAGGATCACTCTTCGCACATTCTGGGTTTGGAACAGTTGTGGCTGGCTTAGCTGCGTCTCAGCCAGCTGGGTGCACCACTGAACCAATCCCCAAGATCATCTTCGCCGGGGCGGAATGCTCCATCTGGTTCGCTGGTTCCAAGATCGAGATTGTCAAGCAAAGGATCTTCTGGGCTAACTCCGTTTTGCTGAGATTGACGCCGTCGGGCTCTTTTTAACCAAGTGGCGACGGTCTGGTCACGATCGGCAAATTTCTGAAGTTCAATCCGTTCGTTCAGACTTACGTTCCGCCCCGATGCCATTCGGTGCAAAATTGACTGCAGACGTAGACGCGTTTGAGTAGTGAGCACCACGTTTCCAATCGCTAAAGCATGTGTTAGATGGGATTTACCCCGCTCCCAGTCACTGCACTGATTCTCTCCAGGTTGTTGAAACCCTTTTGACACATCAGGCATCGTTTTGATTCCATCGCTACAAAATTGGGTGCAGAACTGTCTTGTTCACCATGTGTTTGATGGCTGCCATCGGACTGCTGGCACCGCGTTTGATCCTTGTTCTGATGTGGTTGTTCAATAGCAGTTTCGTGCTTAGTCCGTTTGAAGGACTTGCATTGCCGAATCCATTGGTTCCTGTGGTCGGTTTGTTTCTGCTACCTACGACGACCCTTGCTTATTGCTTCGCATCGTCATCGTTGGGTGGCGTCTCTAATTTCAGCGGCATATTGGTTGTTGCGATCGGTGTGATCATTGATCTCGGTTTGATTGGAAATGGTCGCGGCATCGCCAAGCGCTGATCAGCATGGCCATAGGTCACTTTGCTGCGCGGGCGTTGCCAGAGACGTTCCATCAACTTCCAGACGAGGGCGATCCAAGCAAGAAGCAGAACAGCGAATGTGCCGTTCACAATCCAATCCGGCAAGACCAGTCTGAGCCCCCAGCTGATGTTGCGCACAGCATCGGCCATCAGCACTGGAATCACCATGCCGAACCAGCCAATTGAGAGGCTTAGAACAAACCGCCCAACCAAACTGGACCTTATTCGGCCTCGACTCGAAATCGCTTGCAGGATGATCGCTGCCTAGACAGTACTGTCTCTCAGACAGGAGTGCTCTTGTCGGTTGTGAACGTCAAGCGATGTCATCGCAGCTCGAGTTGCACGTATTGTTATGTAAGCGGCAGCTTTTGCCGTCGCAGACTTCTTCATTGTTTTGTGTTTAATCTTCGATTGTGCGATTTGTTCTGATGACTTCGATTATTGAAATTGTGCAGCATCCCTTGTTTGGTTTTGTTTTCACGGCCAGGATCAGGCAAATCTGAGCTGAACTGTGAGTGCTGATCGATCCGTTCCATGTCGTCAAACATCGCCAACAACGGCAGAGGACTGTCCGATTTGTGCGATTCATCGCAATCGTCAGATGATCGAGCGCTATGAGATCCGACGTTCGCGTTTGTGGATCCTGCGTCATCACCCCGATCCATCACCTCTAAAGGGATGGTTATTGCTGGATAGCATTCGTCATTGTTCTGGACCGATTGATTTCCTGGATGATGAAGCGAGTGACTGGGGGGATGCCGTGCGTCATGCCAGTCGTTTGGTGAGGGGTCTGACAGGATGTGATCGTGTTTATGCCATCGCATTTGGGGAGGGAGCACCTCATCTTCATCTGCATTTGATTCCACGTTTTATCAGCAACCCTGCTACATCAGCTTGGTCTGTTGCCGATTACTATCGCTCTGTTGAACTTGGCGATTGCGAGGCGGCTCCAGCCAAGGCGGTTGAGGATGTGGTGCATCGGGCACGTCGGCTGACTATTTAGATCAATCTTTATCTATCCGAACTCTGTCGCTGAGACGGATCCCTGTTGCACTGGCACTTTTGATAAAGTTGGCCAGTTGAGTTGTCATCTGTACGTTGAAAAACTTCTTTTTGTTGACCCTTAAACGAATTGATTTGGGTTTTTGATTTGAAAAATTGAGGCTTTGTTTGTCCACTGTTTATCCTTCGCATGCTGGCCAGCAGCATTGATTGTCGTCTACAACGATAAAGTTTGTTAAATGATTGATCTGCAAGCGATTGGTTTCATTTCTATGTTTCTGCACGGCGAGTAAAATGTTGATAGCGTTCCGTTTTGCTAATGTTAGATTCTTTTAGTTCTCCCATTGGCCAACCCAACTGATTGAGGTGAAGAATTAACTTTTGATCTGCTAAGAAGCAGTTGCTTGTGTAGCTACAACTGATTCCAATTTCCTTGAGGGTGAGCAGTAGCAATTTTTCTTCGCGGCGAGTGCCACGCCGAATCGCAATCAACTTGAAGCCCCGTTGCTCGAAGTCTTCTTTTACTGCCGTAATATTTTCGCTATATCCAATCGCAACGGTTTGATCAATATTCCGAAAAAAAGTGTAAATCGTTGCTTTTGGATTGAATTCCAACGTTTGCAGGCGTTCAGTCAACGCAATGACGGCTTCCATCGTGGGTGCCTGTAAAGCTTGTTCGATTTGATCGAATTGCATGTCAGGCCCTTCCGATGGCGAGGCGTTCATCACAAGCTTTCTCATATTGATGGATTGCGGCCGTTGGGATCGAGCCATTGCTTTTCAGCTGTCGGACGGAGAGTTCAACGCATTGAAGGACCACACTGGTGAGTTCGCGCCCTTCACAGATGGCCCAGCTACGAAGCAAGACATGCAGGCTTGGGGGGACTGAAACCGTCAGCTTGACCTGGTTTTCGCGAGTGGTGGATTTGATCACACTACTGCCACTGAGCAGCCTTAAAGTACCTTGGAAGTAACTCCAGAGCAACTCAGTGGCTTCTTCCGCTCTTGCTTCTTGTTGGGGGCTGCATGGCTGCGCAGGCATGGGATGGGTAGTGCATCAGAATGCAAGCCCTGGCTGAGGGATGGATGCGAATGTTCGGTTTCGTTTCTCTCTTGCTTTGGTTAACGGCTGGAGCAGCGATGGCAGTTGGAGATGATGCTTGGGATTGGTACACGGCGATGACGCCTTATGAGCAGTGCATGGATTATCTCAATGGTGATCCAGCTATTGAAAAAATCTTGGCAGAAGACTTTTCTGATTGTGCTGATCTTTGGGGTGAAGCAGAATAGTTTGATTGGCGAATGTTTTTCATTTTTGGCGTCACTCAAGTGGGTGGGATGTGGATCGTGATTCACTTGTTGCTTGGTGAATACCAAGATTCATTTGCCAGTCGTTGCCATCTGTCTTGTTGAATGATCTCTGATTACCATCAGAGTAGAAATTCTTTTGCAGTGTTCTTTATTCCGTAGTCTTTTGGCGATATTTTTCAATAACTTTGGTAATTTTTTGAGAATTGCATTGATTCTGGCGAGGTCATAATGTTTCCTATGGTTTAGATTGATTGATCCATGGCCTATGGTTGGGTTTCTGATACTGTAACTGATTCTAAGAGGTTTGTTCTCTGTTTATTGATTAAATAGAATCTAGGTATGGTCTTTCCTCGTGGAGTTAGGTGTTAGCTCAACCTCTCAATTTCTGTTCTATCCCTTGCGGCATCATCAGTGTTGCTTTGACTTCATGGCTTAATATCATGTTCGTCTTATTGATGGTGTCGTTCGCTTGTAATGCGTCGACTCTCATGCGCGACAGTTGTGTGGATGTTCTGATTGCACGTTAAAATCATCATCCTATTTTAGTCTCGATACCTAGTGTCTTTGCGTTTAGTGATCGTTGCATTCAACTAGTTAGCTGTTGGTGGACCTGTGCATTTGCCAGAGCTAATGCACATTTGGGTTTTTATTTGCTTCGTTTCATTCGGGAAAAAAGTGAAAGCAATCCACGAGATGCTTGCGATTGCAGCTGCAACCGCGAGTAGCCCAACAGCGAGCTGTATGGGCAAGGCATAGGAAATCATGAATGCTTTGCTTTGATCACGCCAGTTCATACCCTTGAAGGCTTCTTGGCAGACAACATAGAGGCGCTCGCCATCGATGCCCATGGAGCCATGGCAAGACCTTGTGAGATTTACGTTTACAGGCTTGCTTGTACAACTTGATTTTTATGATGATCTTTAATCGAAGCAAGCGTAGCTGTGTTGTTTTCATTAACAAACTAAGAATTTGCTAATCATTCATCTGTTTTGGCTGAGTGGCGCCAGCAAGACCGTAGCAGTCAAGGTAGACATTGTTACGTTGTGATCAATGGTGTTGGCTTTGATTGGTGTTATGAGGTCCTTGCCTATCCTTTCTAGGTGGCAAATATTATTTGAACAAGGTTTGTTGGAGGTAGGACAATTATTTGATCTGCCAATGATCATCATTGAATATGCTGTTATTTGCAATTTTTTTGAGATTATTTTGGCTCAACATAGTTAACGTTATATATAGAGGGC
>MDSW01032540.1_pt1 | contig 10661 bp, 9 predicted proteins | sample 811171 | NCBI WGS metagenome assembly MDSW01 (sample SAMN05326641, study PRJNA326480) | marine metagenome | isolation source: seawater | place: Atlantic Ocean: North West | collected 2012 | reverse complement strand
TTTTTATAATTTATCATAATATTTCTTTTATCATCATCTATAATATCAATATATACATTAATAAAGCTATCATCTATAAAACTATTAATTTTATTTGGCCATTCAATAAAGCAATAATTATCACTACTTAAATATTCATCTATTCCAATATCATATGCTTCTTTTTCGTTTTTTATTCTGTAAAAGTCAAAATGAAATATAGACCCAAGCTTTTTGCTCAAATACTCATTAACAATTGAAAAGGTAGGACTTGTTACATTATCATTTACATCTAATTTTTTCAATAAAGATTTGATAAGAGTTGTTTTTCCAACACCCATATCACCAAAAAAAGCAAACTTTTTATATTTATTATTAAGTTCGAGTATTTTTGAAGATACTTCATCTAAATCATTGATGTTATTCACAATAAATTGTTTAGTCATTTATTTTAGTTTTTAAAATAATAAAGGGTAATAACATTTCTTCCATTGATATACCTCCATGTTGATATGAGTTTTTATAGTATTTAACAAACTGATTATAGTTATTTTGATAAACAAAATAATTCTTTTCTTTAGCAAAAATATATTTGCTACTTACATTTTGTATTGGCAAGAAATAGTCTTTTGGATTTTTAATTTCAAATACATCAGACGATTTATAATTTAAGTTTTTTCCCTGCTTATATCTTAAATTTACGTTTACATTTCTGTCTCCAATTACCTTAGATGGTTTATCAACATTTATCGTTCCATGATCGGTAGTAATAACTAAATTAGCTTGTTGTTTTGAAATCTCATTAATAATATCTTTAAGAGGAGAATGAGAATACCAAGATCTAGTTAAAGATCTGTAAGCGGAATCATCATCAGCTAATTCTTTAATAACTTTCATGTCTGTCCTAGCATGAGATAGCATATCTACAAAATTATATACAATAACATTTAAGGTATTATGCTTTAAATTAGATATTTTATTAATTACCTTTCTACCAAAATCGATATTAGTAATTTTTGTGTATGAAATTTTAGAGGTGTCCTTCCCTAGTCTATTTAAATTTTTTAATAATAACTCTTCTTCAAATAAATTTTTTCCACCATCATCTTGATCATTTTTCCAAAAATGGGGATACTTATTTTGAATTTCTAATGGTAATAGACCAGAAAAAATTGAATTTCTCGAATATTGAGTAGAAGTTGGAAGAATACTTGAATACATATCATCTGAAATAATCTTATAGTCAGCTATAATATCTTGTTCGAGAATTTTCCATTGATCATATCGTAAATTATCAATCAATACAAAATAAGTTGGAACATCACTATTTAAAATTGGCGCAACCTTTTTTTCAATTATTTTATGGGATAACAAAGGGGAATTTTCTTCATACAACCAATTTTTATAGTTGTTTTTTACAAATTTAAAAAATTGCTTATTTGCATCATCTTTTTGCATTTCTAAAATTTGTTCTATACTTTTTTCACCAGAAAAATCTATTTCTAAATCCCAATATGTTAATTTTTTATAAATATTACACCAATCTTCAAAATTAGAAATCATAGATAATGAAGTTGAAATTTTTGAAAATTCTTGTTGATAATTTTTTGTTGTTTTTTCTTCTACTAATCTATCAATATCTAAATTTTTTTTGATTGCTAATAGTATTTGAGATGGATTAACAGGTTTGATTAAATAATCAGATATTTTAGCACCAATTGCCTCTTCCATAATACTTTCCTCCTCACTTTTTGTAATCATTATTACTGGAATATGTCTATATCGCTCCTTAATTATAGTTAAAGTTTCTAAACCAGAAATTCCTGGCATATTTTCATCTAAAAAAATAAGATCAAAATTATTAGATTCTAGTACTTCAAGTGCTTCATCACCACTCTTAGCGGAAATGACATTATATCCTTTATCCTCTAAATAAATTATATGTGGTTTTAACAAATTGATTTCATCATCTGCCCAAAGAATATTTATCATAATTTATTTATTAGTTTTACAAAAAAATAAAAAAAAGATTAGTTATCATATGTATAAAGATAAAAAAGATAAAATTATAAACGATACAGTGTACGGTTTTATTTGTTTAGAAGACAATTTGATAAATGAGCTGATTAATCATAAATATTTTCAAAGACTTAGAAGGATAACACAATTAGGTTTAGCTAACTTAATTTTTCCGGGTTCAAATCACACTAGATTTCAACATGCATTAGGATCTATGTTCTTGATGCAAAGAACAATTGACCATCTAAGAAAAAAAAATATAAAAATAACTGAAAAAGAAAGTTTAGCATTAAAAATAGCTATACTATTACATGATATTGGACATGGTCCATTTTCTCACGCATTAGAGAAAACAATTGTTAAAAATATTTCACATGAAAAAATCTCTCTATTATACATGAAAAAACTAAATCAAATTTTTAATAAAAAATTAAATTTAGCTATTAATATTTTTAGCAATAAATATTCAAAAAAGTATTTTTATCATTTAGTATCATCTCAAGTTGATATGGATAGACTTGATTATTTAAAAAGAGATAGTTTTTATACTGGAGTAAACGAAGGGAATATTGGTGTAGAAAGAATCATTAACATGATGAATGTAGTTGATGATAAATTAGTAATTGAAGAAAAAGGAGTACATTCTATTGAAAAATTTCTTTTTGCTAGACGATTAATGTATTGGCAAGTGTATTTACACAAAACAGTTATCTCAGCAGAGCATATGCTAATAAATGTCTTAAAAAGAGCTAAAAAATTAGTTCAACAAAAAACTTCAATATACTCTACCCCTACTCTTTTACCATTTTTAAAAAATAATTATACCTATACAGATTTTAAAAATAAAGATAATTTATTAGAAAAGTTTGCACTTTTAGATGATTATGAAATTTATACTTGCATTAAACATTGGTGTAATGCAAAAGATAAAGTTTTGTCAAAACTTTGCGATATGATAATAAACAGAAATCTCTTAAAAATAAAAATTCAAGACCAAGAATTCTCCCCAAAAATAATTGAAAAAATTAATTACACTATTCAAAAAAAATATAATCTAAGTTATGAAGAAGCGTCTTTTTTTGTTTTCTCAAAAAAAATTAGTCACAACACATACAAAATTGATGAAGAAAAAATAAATATTTTATTGCATAACAAAAAAATTGTAGACCTTACAAAAGTTTCTGATCATTTTAGTAATCGAAAAACAAATATTAAGCAAAAATATTTTTTATGCTACCCCAAAGAATTTAAAAATAAATTTTAAACATATACCTATATTTATTAGATTTGTAAAGATGATTTTAACAGCAGAGAAAATAGCAAAAATTATTAGTGGTGAAATAATTGGAAATCCAAATACAAAAGTAAAAAATGTATCAAAAATTGAAGACGCACAAAATGGTGATATTTCATTTTTAGCAAACCCAAAATACACTGAATTTATTTATTCTACTAATGCCAGTATAATAATAGTGAGCGATATGTTTTTCTCTGATCGTAAAATAAATAAAACTCTGATAAAGGTAAAAGACCCTTATATTTCTTTTAGTAAAATAATAGAAATATATAGTAACAAATCATTAGAAAAAAATGGAATTTCTAAAAATTCAAAAATTTCTGAAAATGTTTTAATTTCTGAAAATGTTTACATTGGAGATTTTACTTTTATTGGAAAAAATGTAAGAATATCTAAAAACGTTAAAATTTTTCCAAATTGTTACTTAGGTGAAAATGTTAATATTGAAGAAAATACAATTTTATACCCTGGCGTAAAAATTTATCATGACTGTAATATTGGAAAAAATAACATAATACATTCAGGTGTAGTAATTGGAGCTGATGGCTTTGGATTTGCTGCTAATAAAAGCACAAATTACACCAAAATTAAACAAGTTGGTAATGTAATAATAGAAAGAGATGTTGAAATTGGTGCTAACACTACAATTGACAGAGCAACAATGGGATCAACTGTAATAAGAAAAGGAGTTAAACTTGACAATCTAATTCAAATTGGACATAACGTTGAAATTGATGAAAACACTGTAATAGCTGCACAAACTGCAATTGCAGGATCATCTAAAATTGGAAAAAGATGCATGATAGGTGGTCAAACTGCAATTAACGGTCATATAAAAATTGCTGATGATGTAAAAATAGCAGGTCAAAGTGGAATAGCATCTAGCATAACTAAAAACGGTGAGATTGTGCAAGGTCCTATGGCATTTAATATAAAGAAGTTTCAAAGGTCATACATAATTTTCAAAAAGCTTCCTGAATTATACAAGAAAATAGAATCACTATATAAAAGTGTTAATAAAAGATGAAACAAAAAACAATAAAAGATATTATTAAAATCTCAGGTTTTGGAATTCATACAGGAGTTAAAACTAATGTTATACTAAAACCTGCAAAGGAAGATAATGGAATAGTTTTTATCAGATCAGATATTGAAAGTAAGCCTAAAATTAAAGCTTTAGTTCAAAATGTTTTCTCTACTGAAAGAAGCACAAATTTAAAGCAAAATAATGCTGAAATTAGAACTGTAGAACATCTACTAGCTGCAATTGCAGGTTCAGAAATTGACAATTTAGATATTGAAGTTGATAATATTGAAATTCCAATCTTAGATGGAAGTTCAAAAAAATATAGTGAGTTAATTTCTAAAATTGGTACTGTTAATCAAAATAAAGAAAAAAAAATATTTGAAATTAAAAGAAGAATATCAATAGTTGACAAAGATACTGGAACACAATTAATTGCAACACCTGCTGATGAATATCAGTTAGAGGTAGAAATAGATTTTGATTCAAAAGCTTTAAAAAAACAAAAAGCACACCTAAATTCAATAATTGAATTTAATTCAGAAATAAGTTCATCCAGAACATTTTGCTTTTTTAATGAGCTAGAAACACTCATTGAGAAAGATTTGATTAAAGGTGGTGATCTAAAAAATGCAATTGTAATAGCTGAAAAAAATATTAACAAAAATAAATTACAAAAAATATCTAAATTATTTAAGAAAGAAAATTTATCAGTTAGTAATGAAGGTATCTTAAATAATTTAACTCTTAGATATGAAAACGAACCTGCTAGACATAAGCTACTTGATGTAATTGGTGATTTATCTTTACTTGGAGTAGCAATAAAAGGTAAAATACAAGCCATTAAGCCAGGTCATAAGAATAATACTAACTTTGCAAATTACTTAAGTACAATAATGAATGAAGAAATGAAAAAAACAGCGCCTATTATTGATTTTTCTAAAAAACCATTGTTTGATAAAGAAAAAATTAAAACAATACTTCCACATAGAAAACCTTTTTTATTCATAGATGAAATCAGAGAAATCGGAGAAGATTATATTATAGGAGTAAAATTTGTAAAAAAGGAAGAAGATTATTTTGAAGGACACTTTCCTCAAGAACCAGTTATGCCTGGAGTTTTACAATTAGAAACAATGGCTCAAGCTGGCGGAGTATTAATTCTAAGTAAAGAAAAAAATCCAGAAAACTTTTTAACTTTTTTTATGAAAATTGATAATGCAAAATTTAAGAAAAAAGTAGTTCCTGGTGACAATCTAATATTTCGGTTGAACTTGATATCACCAATAAGAAGAGGATTATGTCACATGCACGGAAAAGGCTTTGTTAATGGACAAATTGTAGTAGAAGCTGATTTACTTGCTCAGATTTCACCTAAAAACATTTAAAATGCATCAACCTTTAGCTTATATAGATTCAAATGCAGAAATTGCAAGAAATGTAGTGATTGAACCTTTTGTTACTATTGAAAAAGATGTAATTATTGGAAAAGGTACATGGATAGGATCCAATGTAACAATTATGGAAGGTGCAAGAATTGGAGAAAATTGTAGAATATTTCCTGGTGCAGTAATTTCTGCTATTCCCCAAGATTTAAAATTTCAAGGTGAAAAATCTCTAACAATTATTGGAGATAACTGTACAATAAGAGAATGTTCAACAATTAATAGAGGAACTTTAGCAAGTGGCAAAACTACTATTGGAAATAATTGCTTAATTATGGCTTACGCACATATTGCTCACGACTGTAAAGTTGGTAATAATTGTATAATCGTAAATAGCGTTGCAATGGGAGGTCATGTTAAAGTTGGAGATCATGCAATAATTGGAGGCTTATCTGCTTTACACCAATTCGTTAGCGTTGGAAAGCATGCTATGGTTTCTGGTGGATCATTAGTTCGTAAGGATGTACCACCATACGTAAAAGCTGCAAGAGAGCCATTATCCTTTGTTGGAATTAATTCAATTGGTTTAAGAAGAAGAGGTTTTACTGATGAAAAAATCAAACATATTCAAGATATTTTTAGAATTTTATATCAAAATAATTATAATAACACTCAGGCAATATTAAATATTGAAACTGAAATAATTGCCTCTGAAGAAAGAGATGAAATTATATCTTTCATACAAAACTCTGGAAGAGGTATTATGAAAGGTTATAACCAAAAATAAAATTATGGCAACAACAGCAGAATTTAGAAATGGTCTTTGTATTCAACACAATGGAGAGCCTTGGAAGATTGAATCTTTTCAACACGTTAAACCAGGAAAAGGCCCTGCATTTGTAAGAACTAAACTACGAAATTTAAATAGCGGTAGATTACTTGAAAATACATTTACTGCCGGAGTTAAAATTGAAATTATAAGAATTGAAAACAGAAAATATCAGTTTTTATACTCTGAAGGAAATAATTACCACTTAATGAATAATGATGATTATGAACAAATTATGTTACAGAAAGATTTTATTAGTAATGTTGAATTTTTAAAAGAAGGTAATAATATTGATGTTTTATTTCATGCTGATGAAGGAATGCCACTTTCAGCTTCTCTTCCATTACACGTAATATTAGAGATTAGTCATACAGAACCAGGAGTTAAAGGAAATACTGCAACAAATGCAACAAAACCTGCTACAACTGAAACTGGAGCTAAAATCAATGTTCCTCTTTTTATTGAAGAAGGTAACAAAATTAAAATCGACACTGAAAAAAAATCTTATATAGAAAGAGTCAAATAAAACATGATGAAAACACATAATTTTTCTGCAGGCCCTTGTATTTTACCAGATGAAGTATTTAAAAAAGCTTCAGATGCCATCTTAGATTTTGATAATTCACTATCTCTTATAGAGATTTCACATCGTAGCACCCCATTCGTAAATGTAATGAATAAATGTATTTCATTAGTGAAAGAACTTCTTAATGTACCTAAAGGATATTCAGTTCTTTTTTTGCAGGGAGGAGCAAGTTTACAATTTTTAATGGTTCCTTTTAACTTGATGAAGTTAAACGGTTCAGCAGCCTATTTAAATACAGGCACTTGGTCTACGAAAGCTATTAATGAAGCTAAACTATTTGGAAATACAATAGTTGTTGGAGATTCATCTGACAAAAACTTTAATTATATTCCTAAAAATTATTCGGTTCCTAAAAATATTGATTACTTTCATTGTACATCAAACAACACCATCTTTGGAACTCAAATAAAAGATTTCCCAAAAATATCAAGCCCAATGGTATGTGATATGAGTTCAGATATTTTTAGCAGGAAAATTAATATTAATGATTTTGATATTATTTATGCTGGAGCTCAAAAAAATATGGGCCCTGCAGGAACAACAATGGTAATTATTAAAGATGAAGCTTTAAATAAAACAGGTCGAGATATTCCCACAATGTTAAATTATCAAACACATATCAATAAAGAAAGTATGTTTAATACTCCGCCTGTATTTTCAATATATGTTTCTATGCTAACACTTGAGTGGCTAAAAAATAAAGGTGGAATTGATTATATTGAAAAAATAAATAATGAAAAAGCAAATTTACTTTATAAAGAAATAGACAGAAACAGCTTATTTACTGGAATTGCTAATAGAGAAGATAGATCAATTATGAATGTTACCTTTTCAATACTAGAAAAAGAAAAAGAAAAAATATTTGAAGATGAATGTTTAAAAAATAAAATTAGCGGTTTAAAAGGTCATCGGTCTGTTGGAGGATATAGAGCTTCAATTTATAATGCGATGCCAATAAACAGTATTAAAACACTAATAAACGTAATGCAAAAAGTAGAAAATTTATAAAATGATAAATATACTTGCAAATGATGGAATATCAGAATCAGCAATAGACTTGTTGAGAGAAAAAGGTTTTAATGTTACGAATGAACACATAAATCAAGACAGCTTAGTAGATTCAATTAACAAAAATAATTATGAAGTTATTTTAGTTAGAAGTGCTACTAAAATTAGAAAAGAACTTATAGATAAATGTCCATGTATAAAATTAATTGGTCGTGGTGGAGTTGGAATGGACAATATTGACGTTGAATATGCCATTGATAAAGGTATAAAAGTCATTAATACTCCTAAAGCATCATCTCTGTCTGTTGCAGAACTTGTATTTGCACACCTATTTGGAATGGTTAGATCTTTATATGACTCGAACCGAAAAATGCCAATGGATGGTGAAAAAGATTTTAAAAAATTAAAAAAAAGTTATTCATCTGGAAAAGAACTCTTTGGTAAAACATTAGGTATTATTGGTTTTGGTAGAATTGGACAGGAAGTTGCAAGAATAGCAATAGCTTTAGGCATGAAAGTTTTAGCTCATGACAAAACAATATCTGAAGCTAACATAACTCTTAAATTTTATGATGATTCTAAAAAAACCTTTACAATAGAAACAGATCCTATAAACACAGTTCTTGAACAATCTGATTTTATAACTTTACATATCCCTAAAATTGATGATAAACCTGTTATTACTTCGAAAGAAATTAAATTGATGAAAACAGGTGCTGGAATAATTAATACATCAAGAGGAGGTTTAATAGACGAAGATATTTTAATGTTTTCTTTAGAGAAAAAAAAATTAGCATATGCGGCTTTAGATGTTTTCTCAAACGAACCCACTCCATCAATTCATCTGCTAATGCAAGAAAACATATCACTAACACCTCATATAGGAGCGGCTACCAGAGAAGCACAAAAAAGAGTAGGGATTGAACTGGCTGAAAAAATCATAAAATTTTACAATAAAAAATAAAAGTGAAAATTATTCCTTTTAATGCAATTAGACCAGTTAGAGATAAGGCAAATTTATTTGCATCTAGATCTTACTTAACGTACTCTAATAAAACTATTGCAGAAAAAATAAGTAATAACCCATATACTTTTTTGCAAATTATCAATCCAGATTTTAATCTTGAAAAAAAACTTTCTGGTAAAGAAAAATTTAAACTTGTTAAAAAAAAATTTCAAGAATTTTGTAATAATAATATTTTAATCTCTGATAAAAATAATTCTTTTTATTTATATGAACAAGGTTGTAATTTAGTATCATATGTAGGTTTAATAGCGCTTGTAAGTTCAGATGACTACAACAATAATAATATTAAAAAACACGAGAATACTATTCATAATAGAGAAAAAATGTTTTTGGAATATTTAGAAGAAACAAGATTTCAAGCTGACGCGATACTTTTAGCACATAAAAACAACAACTATCTTAACAAAATATACAAAAAAATTAAAAAAAGTCGAGCAGAATATGAGTTCACAACGACAGATAAAGTTCTCCACAAACTATGGAAAATTTCAAACAAAACAATAATTGACAACATAACTCTAGAATTTGAAAAAATTAAAAAAGTATATATTGCTGATGGACATCATAGATGTGCATCAACTAGTAAATTAAAAAACAATAATAATATGATGTCTTTGCTAATTAGCGAAGAACAATTACGTATATCAAGCTTTAACAGATTAGTAAAAACAAGCATTAAAGATTCTGAACTATTTAATAAACTTGAAATAAATTTTTATGTAAAAAAAACAAATTTAGATGTGCCAAAAAAACAAAATGAAATAATAATGTTTAAATCTAATCAGAAATACTTATTACAACCAAAGAAAGATAGTTATATTGATAATGAAATATGTAGACTCGGTGTTTCAATCTTATTCAATAATATACTATTTCCAATTTTAAATATTAAAGATGAGAGAAAAACAGATAGGATAGAATTTTATGCTAATAATATTGATTTCTCAAAAGTCAAAAATACAATGAATAATAAATCATACAATATTGCATTTTTTCTTAAACCCATAACAATTAACGAAATTAAAGACGTAGCAGACAATAATAAATTTATGCCACCAAAAAGCACATATATTGAACCAAAACTTAGATCAGGTCTAACAATTTATAAGTTTTGAGATGAGTATAAGTGAAAATATTACTAGATTACAAAAATTGATACCAAACAATGTAACCTTGGTAGCTGTTTCAAAAAAACAATCTATTTCTTCAATACATGAAGCATATGTTTACGGACAAAAAATTTTTGGCGAAAATAATGCTATTGAACTAGCAAAAAAAGCAGAGACTATGCCTGACGATATTAAATGGCATATGATTGGTCATTTACAAAGAAACAAGGTTAAATATATTATTAAATATGTCGATTTAATTCATTCCATTGACTCCATCAAACTACTAGAGGAAATTAATAATAGAGCTGTAAAAATAAATAAAGTTATAAAATGTTTAGTTCAAGTTAAAATTGCAAGAGAATCTAATAAGTTTGGGGTTGACAAAAATGAAATAA
>MDSW01208386.1_pt1 | contig 10662 bp, 12 predicted proteins | sample 811171 | NCBI WGS metagenome assembly MDSW01 (sample SAMN05326641, study PRJNA326480) | marine metagenome | isolation source: seawater | place: Atlantic Ocean: North West | collected 2012 | reverse complement strand
TGCCGGCATTGCTGTGGCACTACATGCCGTCATTGATTGAAACCGTGAACATCGCTGCTGTTGCCACCTTGATTGGCGCGATTATCGGCCTCTTTCTCTCGCTCTTTTCAACACGAGGGCTGGCCTTCTGGCCTGCGGGCATTCCCCTGTTCAGACGTTCGATGGACATCATGCGCGCGATGCCGGAAATTGTCATTGCCCTTGTTCTTATTTTCATTATGGGTGCGGGGCCGATCCCGGCAATGATTGCGATTGCCATTCACACATCTGGCGCGCTCGGCAAGCTGTTTTCTGAAGTCAATGAGAACTGCGATATGAAGCCGGTCGATGGATTGGCGTCTGTTGGTGCGTCATGGGGACAGCGCATGTGGTTTGGTGTGTTTCCGCAGGTTATCCAGAATTATTTCAGCTATGCGCTGCTTCGCTTTGAGATAAATATCCGGGCCTCGGCCATCCTCGGCTTCGTTGGTGCTGGCGGCATTGGCTATGATTTGCGCAACACGATCAGTTGGGGCAAGGGCAGATATGATGATGCAACAGCGATTTTCATTCTGCTGTTTCTAACCATTGTGATGGTTGACCAGCTGTCCAGTGTTGTGCGGAGCCGCCTTCTCGGAGACCAGAAATGATGACAGGCACCCCCAGCCCCGATTTCCGTGGTCAATCTCTCGCAGCCATTAAAAATCGCAGCCTACTGTGTTTTGCTATTCCCGGATTGATTTTAGCTTATCTAGTTTACGTCTTTTTTGCCTTTGAAGTGAATGACGCATTGAAAGATGCAAAGCTCGACAACGCCAAAATTCTGGTTGGCGATAGCTATTCCTACAAAACCGTAGTCAGTCACGATAACCGAAGTGGCCGCTATGTGGTGGCTATTGAGGGTGAGAAAAAAGGCCGCTATGCACCGGACGAACAACCAGAATGGGTGTTGCTTGATGGCGAGAACGCAGATGTTGACCTGGCTGATGGGTATCGTGTGACGATCCGTGATCGCGAGGTCACCTTCATCATCCCAAACTACGGCCAGATCACGGCCTTACCAACACGCCGCGGTGTTGAGGTTGAACTTCCCGATGGTCCAATGCCGTCATGGATCAATCTTTCCAAGACACGTCTGAATGTGAAAACGCCAAATGGCCGCATTTCCGTGACTAAGGCCAAGACCACTGTGTTCAGATATTTCTTCGGATGGGAGTTATTCTGGTTCACGCTTGAAAGTCCATATTATGGCCTTGGCTTCACCGAACTGGCTGTAGCAGCGGTTTCAGGTGAAAAGAATAAAAATGGCCAAACCCACGCTTTGGCAATCTTTCAGGATTTTTGGTTCAACCCAATGTGGCGGCATGGAGAGGTCGCATGGGCGCTTTTCGAGACGGTGTTGATGGCCTTTCTGGGTACAATCGGTGCTGCCTGTCTTGCCCTACCGCTTGGCTTTTTGTCTGCACGCAATTTTGCCCCAAGTCTGGTTGGTCGATTTGGCATTCGACGCCTATTTGATTTTTTGCGCGGGGTTGATGGTCTGATCTGGACCGTCATCCTGTCCCGCGCCTTTGGTCCCGGGCCCATGACGGGGGCGCTCGCCATTTTGATTACCGACACCGGCACCTTTGGAAAGATGTTTTCAGAGGCGCTGGAGAATGTTGACGATAAACAGATCGAGGGGCTGAAATCTACGGGTGCCAATCCCATTTCGCAAAATCGCTTTGGTGTGATCCCACAAATCACTCCGGTATTGCTGAGCCAAATTCTCTACTACCTCGAATCTAATACGCGCTCAGCCACAATCATTGGCGCGATTGTCGGTGGCGGCATTGGCCTGTTGCTCACGCAGGCCATTATCACGCAGAAAGACTGGGAAGAGGTGACCTACTACATAATCCTGATCGTTGTGATGGTCTTTATCATGGACTCACTGTCCGGATGGCTGCGCCGCCGGTTGATCAAGGGCGGTGTGTGATGGCAAGGCTGTCTGCGAGCGACCCTCTCATCCATCCTGATTGTGAGATTGTCGACAGCCATTTTGGAGGCTTTACTGAGATTGGGGCCGGTTCACGGATTCTGAACAGCCAGTTTGGTGATTATTCCTATTGTGATCGGTTTGCCGATATTGCCAATGCAAAGATCGGAAAATTCGCCAACATTGCAAGCTATGTGCGCATCGGACCGACCGACCATCCGATGCAGTTAGCTAGCCTGCATCATTTCGTCTATCGCTCTGCCTCCTACTGGGATGACGCGGCAGATGACGATGCTTTTTTTACGCATCGTAAGTCCCGCATCGCAACCATCGGCCATGATTGCTGGATCGGCCATGGCGCAATAATACGCCCTGAAATAAGTATTGGCACAGGCGCTATTATTGGTGCAGGTGCCATTGTTACCCGCGATGTTCCTGATTACTGGATTGTCACGGGCGTACCGGCAAAGCCAATGCGCCCCCGATTCACCGATTCCATCATCGCCCGTCTGCTGGCGCTTGCCTGGTGGGAGTGGCCGCATGCGTCCCTGCGTGCGGCGCTCATTGATTTCCGGAGCCTTCCGGCTGAGGATTTCCTTGCTAGATATGACGGGTAGTGCCCTAGTCGTTATTGACACTCAGGATCATGCGGTCGCCTATGAAATGCGCGGTGCCATACTCAATCGGCGTACCATCAAGCAGGACATTTATTGAATTGACGCGCAACAAAGGCGCGCCGACCGCACACCTCAGAATATTCGCCATTATCGCTGTGGCCGTTACTGCCGTCACCTCCGTCTCTTTGCGCAGATAATCGGCAATGCCAAGAGCGGCAAAGGCATCCGTCTTTGAGGGGTTAGCCTGTAAATGAGCAAGTATCCCGTCACAGCGGCCAGAGGGAAACCGGCTGACGGAATGCATGATCGGGGCGTTCTCGAGATAGCCAAGCCCCTCGGCTACATGCACCATGTCGCTGGTTTTGAGTGCCAGTTTGCCAGCCTCCAGGTGGGTCAAATGGCGCGTTTCAACAGATGTGATCTCGCGCGACGGCACGCTATCGGCGGAAATATTCTGCGAAAATCTGGTCCGTTTGCCAATGCGATAGGTTGCATTTTTACCGGTAACAAAAACGCCAGCGCCCTTTTTGGGAAGAACTAACCCTGCGTCACGCAGCAAGCCAAGCGCCCGCCTTACGGTATGGCGGTTGACATTGAAGCGGCGCGCCAGCTCGGCCTCGGTCGGCATTTTCTCACCAGCTGCGTAATGCCCTGAGCGGACATCATTTAGCAATTCATCATGAATTTCTTTCCACAGCATGCACATCCTCTATGTCACAAAAGTTTTACAAATTTAAGTTTGAAAAACCATGCCACATCACCTAAAATTTGTCTAGTTGTATAGGGATGAGCAGCAACCTGTGTTGCGCTGAAAATGACAGGATCACGGCGACAAAGATGGAAGAGGCCAAAATGGAACGACAGGAATGGCTGGGCCTGTTGGCAAAAGCAGACGCCAGCGAACTGATAGGATGCTGGGCGGCGGCAAATCTGACGCCGGACTACACCGAATTGCGCCCCCCAGAAATTGGCAGCGTAATGGTGCGTGGCCGTATGGGCGGCAAGGGTGACGCCTTCAATCTGGGTGAAATGACGGTCTCGCGCTGCTCGGTACAGCTTTCCTGCGGCACGGTGGGTCATGGCTATATCAGGGGCCGGTCAAAACAGGCGGCCCGGCATGTGGCGTTGTGCGATGCGTTGCTGCAAACAGATAATGCCCCCACCATTACCAGCAAAATACTGTCGGTGCTGGCTGGCAAACGTGAGGCGGCGGTGGCCGAGACTGCGGGCAAGGCGGCGGCGACCAAGGTTGACTTTTTCACTCTTGTCAGAGGAGAGGATTGATGCAGCCAGATGCACTCATAGGCGGCTTTGCCGATTTGCCGGTGCAATCGGCTACCGCATTTCGTTCGGTTCTGCAGGCGATGGCCCGGCCTGGGACGATCCACCAGTTGGCTGGCGCGGTACCGCCGCCGCCGCTATCGGTGGCCGCTGGCGTGGTTCTGCTCACCCTATGTGACCCTGAAACACCATTATTCGTTGGTGCGTCGGTTGATACGCCGGACTTGCGAAGCTGGATTGCCTTTCACACTGGCGCGCCTTTTTCGGCGGCCAGTGAAGCGGTTATCGCGATTGGCAGTTGGCAGGACTTTACTCCCCTCAGCGCGTTTCCCGTTGGCAGTGCTGAATATCCTGATCGTTCGACAACGCTGATCACCGAGATGGGTTTGCTAGGTCGTGACGGCAGCAACCCCTGCCGTCTGACTGGGCCGGGCATTAAGAATTTCTCCACATTAAGTCTGCCTGATCCAGCGCTGATGCAGGCGAATGCGGCCCTCTTTCCATTGGGTCTTGATTTTATCCTGACGTCAGAATCAAGCGTTGCGGCGATTCCCCGCTCAACCAGAATTGAGGTGATGTAATGTATGTTGCGGTCAAAGGCGGTGAGCGAGCCATTGCCAACGCGCATCAATGGCTTGGCGAAATGCGGCGCGGTGACACTCTGTTTGACGCCCTGTCGCTGGATCAGATCAGGGAGCAGCTTGCCCTGTCGGTGGCCCGGGTCATGGCCGAGGGGTCGCTCTATGATCCCGATCTGGCGGCGCTTGCCATAAAACAGGCGCGCGGCGATCTGATCGAGGCGATTTTCCTGATCCGCGCCTATCGCACCACATTGCCGCGCTTTGGCTATGCGCTGCCGATTGACACCTCATCAATGCGGTGCGTGCGCCGGATTTCTGCTACCTTCAAGGATATTCCTGGTGGGCAGATTTTGGGCCCCACCTTCGATTACACGCATCGTTTGCTTGATTTCAAATTGGCAGCTGATGGTGAGGTGGGCGCGGCAAGTAAAGCTGAGGCGTTGAGTGAAGATGTCCCGCACATCCTTGAATTGCTGAACCGGGATGGCCTCATTCAGGAAGAAGAGCTGACTGATGCCGAGCCGGGTGATCTCACACGTGAGCCGTTGGCGCTGCCGGCAAGCCGGGCTGTTCGCCTTCAGGCATTGGCGCGCGGTGATGAGGGATTTTTGCTCGGGCTTGGTTATTCAACGCAGCGTGGTTATGCCCGCAATCACGCCTTTGTTGGTGAGCTACGCATAGGCATGGTTGCTGTTGAGATGATGATCCCTGAGCTTGGCTTTGCCATCGAGATTGGCGAGTTGGAGGTCACTGAATGTGAGACCGTCAATCAGTTTCAGGGGTCAAAGACCGAACCTCCTCAATTTACCCGTGGCTATGGGCTGACCTTCGGTCAACAGGAACGAAAAACCATTGCCATGGCGCTTGTGGACCGTGCATTGCGTTGGCGCGAACTGGGCGAGGATGATCTTGGTGTGGCGGCGCAGGATGAGGAATTTGTTCTATCGCATTGCGACAATATCCAGGCCACCGGCTTTGTCGAACATATCAAACTCCCCCATTATGTAGATTTTCAATCCGAACTCGAACTTGTCCGGCAGATGCGAAGAGACGCTGCTGCGCTGGCGGAGGCGGCAGCAGAATGACTGAACAGATCACCACCCTCTTGGCGAATGACACAAACGATGCCGCCAAACATAATCTTGACGCAGCTGACAGCTATAATTTTGCCTATCTGGATGAACAGACTAAGAGGATGATCCGGCGTGCCCTGTTGAAGGCGCTTGCTATTCCCGGTTATCAGGTACCTTTCGCTTCACGCGAGATGCCGATGCCCTATGGCTGGGGAACCGGCGGTGTGCAGGTCACGGCTGCCTGTCTGACACCTGATGATTGTGTCAAGGTGATTGATCAGGGTGCGGATGACACAACCAACGCAGTGTCCATCCGTAGTTTTTTTGCCCGCACTGCCGGCGTCAGAACCACCGAGGCGACAGAACAGGCGAGCTTGATCCAGACACGCCACCGCATTCCCGAGGTGGAATTGACTGAGGAGCAGCTGCTGGTTTACCAGGTGCCGATTCCCGAACCACTGCGCTTTCTCGAACCACGTGAGACCGAAACGCGGAAAATGCACGCCCTGTCTGAATATGGGCTGATGCACGTCAAGCTTTATGAAGATATCTCGCAGCATGGGCACATTGCGACGGCCTATGCCTATCCGGTGAATGTCGAGGGCCATTATGTGATGGACCCATCGCCCATTCCCAAATTTGACAATCCGAAGATGAGCAATTGCGCCGCTATCCAGCTTTTTGGCGCTGGGCGAGAGCAGCGGATCTATGCCATTCCGCCTTATTGTCACGTTAAAAGTCTGGATTTTGAGGATTACCCCTTTGACAGGCTGCGCGCGCCAGGTGCCTGCGCGTTATGTGGGGCAGATGACAGCTATCTTGATGAGGTGATCATGGATGATGAGGGAACCCGCATGTACGTCTGTTCTGACACTGACTTCTGTTCGACCAGGCGTGAGCGGGGGCATATCGGTGACCAGTCGGGTCTGTTCGACAGCGAGGAGGGGTGATGCACAAAACACCTTTGTTCAGTGTTTCGGATCTCAGCAAAAGCTACGGTGCGCAGCTTGGCTGTTCTAACGTCAGCTTCGATCTCCATCCGGGCGAAATCATGGGGATCGTTGGCGAATCTGGTTCCGGTAAATCCACCTTGCTGAATTGCCTTGCCGGGCATTTGGCCCCTGATCGAGGCGATGTGTGTTTTGATGTCGATGGCACAGGTTTGGTCTCAACATTGGCCATGTCGGAACCCGAACGACGCCTTCTTGCCCGCACGCAATGGGCCTACGTGCATCAAAACCCACGCGACGGTTTGCGCATGTCGGTCAGTGCCGGCGGTAATATTGGTGAACGGCTGATGAATGTCGGCGCCCGCCATTATGGCAATATAAGGCAGGATGCGATCAGTTGGATGGACCGTGTCGAGCTGTCCACGGGCCGCATTGATGACCGTCCAGCAACCTTTTCCGGTGGCATGCAGCAGCGTTTGCAGATCGCTCGTAACCTCGTGACGGGTCCGCGCCTTGTGTTTATGGATGAACCGACTGGCGGTCTGGATGTCTCCGTTCAGGCACGGCTTCTCGATTTGCTGCGCTCTCTTGTTCAGGATTTAGGGCTGTCGGTAATTATAGTCACGCATGATCTTGCTGTTGTGCGGATGCTGGCGCATCGGATGATGGTCATGCAGCGCGGTCATGTTGTCGAGGCAGGCCTTGCCGACCAGGTTCTTGACGACCCCCAGCATCCCTATACGCAGCTCCTCGTTAGCTCCGTTTTGCAGGTATAAGCCATGTTTGAAATTACCCAATTAGCAAAGACATTTTATCTTCATACACAGCAGCAGGCAGAAATTCCGGTTGTGACCAATGTTGGTTTTGTCGTGCAACCGGGTGAATGTGTCGCCTTGACCGGCGAGAGTGGGTCGGGAAAATCGACGGTGCTGCGGTTAATCTATGGCAATTATCTGGCCCAGACCGGAAGCATCAGCGTAGGCGGCACCGAAGTTGTTGCCGCTGACCCGCGAACCATTCTTGAATTACGGCGGACAACGCTTGGCTTTGTGACACAATTTCTGCGGGTGCTGCCCCGCGTGCCAACAACGCGGGTTGTTGCCGAACCAATGATCCAGGCCGGCTATGATGCTACCGCTGCCGATACACATGCCCGCGATTTGCTGCGGCAGTTGCGGATTCCAGAAACATTGTGGGATCTGTCGCCTCTGACCTTTTCTGGCGGTGAACAGCAACGCGTGAATATCGCGCGTGGGTTTGCCTATGATTATCCGGCCCTGCTGCTTGATGAGCCAACAGCAAGCCTCGATGCAGCGAATCGGCAAACCGTTCTTGATATGATTGACGCCGCAAAACAGCGTGGCTGTGCCATCATCGGAATTTTTCATGATCATGCAGCCCGTGAAGCGGTGTGTGACAGGGAAATTGACGTCAGTCAGTTTGCTGCCGCATGACGGCTCCCAGCCCGGGCCAACTTGTCTGCGTCCTCGGCCCGTCAGGTGCTGGCAAGGATGCGCTAATGCGCGGCGTTGCAGCAGCGATGCCACAGGTGCATCTGGCTCGCCGGCTAATCACCCGACCCGCCCACAAGGACTCCGAGGATTATGATAGCGTTACAGACACTGACTTTGCCGCGTTGCAACAGGCTGGGCATTTCCTGTTCCATTGGCAGGCGCATGGCTTCTCCTACGGCGTGCCGGCCAGTGTACTGCCCCGTGTCGGGTTAGGCGCCACCGTACTGTTCAATGGATCACGCGCTGCGTTGCCGGCGATGCGGCAGATCTATCCGGATTTGCGGGTTTTTGTAATTGATGTCTCACCAGATATGCTTGCAGAACGGCTTCATAAGCGAGGCCGCGAAACAGCATCCGAGATTACCAAACGGCTGGAGCGACAGGTTGATTTCACTGATGAAACGGCCGAGATCATCAACAATGATGGCGAGCTGGCCACCAGCGTTGCCAGCTTTATTACCTCTTTGCAGCGGCCAAAGGAAGGCGGCGAATGAGATGAAAGCGCCCGTCCTCTGCCTCTCCGACCAAGCCAACATCATCGACGTGGACAGGTGTCTGGGTGAGGTGCGATGTATGGTTTTGCAAAATAGATTTGAGACTCTGTAACTCGGTTGCCTGCAATTTACCGCTCAGCGTCAGATGAAAACGAAATTCATCCATCACGTAAGGATACCCCCATTTGGTCAGCAACATTTCCTGCGCTGGGGTTAGACCGGCACTGCGCCGGCGCACAAGCTCGGCATCGTTCAGCGGTGCGCGCAGGGTGTCCAGTTCCCGGACGAGGCTACTGGCAAGCTGTTGCAGTTCTGCACTTGGCTGCTGTGGTGTGAAGGCAAGGAACGATCCAAGTCTGGTGATCTGCAAGGCGGGCATCTCAAAAGCTGGTTTCGAGCTTACAAGAGCTGTCGCTTCGGTAATCAGGTCGCTCTCACGCACTCCTTCAGCGAGACGAAACGGCGCCTTCAGTGTTCCGTGAAAGCCATATTTGCGGGGTCTTTCGGTAATGGCGGCAATAGGCACATCGGCAATCTGGGGATGAGCAACAACTCTGCCTTCGGTTAAGCTCCAGCCGAGCCAGGAATCGCCAAAATCTTCCAGACTGCTGCCTTTGGCTGGCAGAAAATACAACGCATAGCGGACAAATTCACGGCTCATTTCGGACTCCTCCAACCTCAAGATTATAACCATGAGATAACAGGCGATAGATTGACGTTAAGAAATGAACGCCGGTTTAACCAAAGTGAAACATAAAAACTATACTATCGCTCGCTTGATCAAAGATCAGACGTAGACCACGGATCAGCTGCAGACCATAGAGAAGCAACACAATTATGACAGAAACAGTTTTCGCCAACGCCAGACTGATTACCGAGGATACGGTATTGCATGGTGCACTTAAGATCATGGACGGAATGATCAGCGCCATTGACAGTGGTGCGGGGGTGCCGGCTGGAGCCATCGACTGCGAGGGTGACTACATTGCACCGGGTTTGATTGAGCTGCATACGGACAATCTGGAACGGCATCTCAGCCCACGCCCTGGGGTAAGCTGGCCAAAGCGCGCGGCGGTTTTGGGGCATGACCGGGAGCTAGCTGGTGCCGGCATCACGACGGTGTTTGATGCGCTTCGTGTTGGCTCGGAAGCTGACCAGAAACGCAAGGGCTACGTAAAATATGCCCGCGAGACTGCCGACAATATTCTCGATCTTATGCGCCAGCGCACGCTCAAGGTTTCACACTATATCCATCTACGTGCAGAACTATGTACTGACACTCTCGTTGAGGAATTGTATGAATTCTCACCCAATGACCGCGTCGGCCTTGTTTCGTTGATGGACCATACGCCGGGCCAGCGGCAATTCCGTGACACGGCGAAGCTACGGGTTTATTTGATGGGCAAACACGGCTATGACGATGCCGGTGTCGAGGCGCATTTCACCAGATTGAAAGAGTTACAGAGCCTTTATCTGGAAAAGCACCGTGCTGCCACCGTGGCCTATGCCAAGGAAGTAGATGCTGTTCTGGCGAGCCATGATGACACAACGGCAGATGATGTCAGTGCCTCGGCCGGTGAAGGGGTCAGAGTTGCCGAATTTCCAACGACATCTGAAGCTGCCACAGCCTGCCGTGCGCATGGTCAATACATCGTGATGGGCGCACCGAACATCATCCGAGGTAATTCGCATTCTGGCAACGTGGCGGCGCATGACCTTGCCAATAAAGGGCTTTTGGACATTCTGAGTTCTGACTATGTGCCTGCGTCTTTGTTGAACGCAGCAGTCACTCTGGGCAATTTGATGGAAGATATGGCAGGTGGCATCCGCAAAGTGACTGCCGTCCCGGCCGATGCCGCGGGCTTTGATGACCGCGGACGCCTTGCTACCAAGAAGCGCGCTGACCTTGTCCGCTTTTCCGTGCATGATGGACTGCCGATGATCTCATCTGTCTGGGTGCACGGGCAGCGCATTGCCTAGGGGGTATGCTGCGAGGTTCAAATCCTGCCCCTGTAACCATCAATCATTTTTCGTGCATTTCTCGAGATCCCTATAGCGAACCACGGAACTTCCCTCTGTAACTAAGTTCCACCCGCCTCGAAGCGCCACGTACTTTGCGGTATAATAACACCTCATAAGCGGGGTGTTATTCATGCTGACAAAAGACAACGTGACCATCGGTATCGAGTGGCGGT
>MDSW01008990.1_pt1 | contig 10662 bp, 10 predicted proteins | sample 811171 | NCBI WGS metagenome assembly MDSW01 (sample SAMN05326641, study PRJNA326480) | marine metagenome | isolation source: seawater | place: Atlantic Ocean: North West | collected 2012 | reverse complement strand
TTAAATGTGGTGCCTTTGAACGTGCCGCCATTATCTGAAAGACCAGATGATATTCCAATCCTCTCTAGATATTTTATGGAGCAAGCCTCCATTTATACTGGACAGCCCATGCGAGAAATTAGAGACGATGCTATTGCGGCATTACAAGCGTATAGTTGGCCTGGAAATGTAAGAGAACTAAAGAATATTATTGAACGTCTTCTCATAATGGCTCCAGGTACAAATTCGGAAAGTATAGGGGTTTCAATGCTCCCGCCTGAAATCAGTACGGAGAGCCCGGTTTCTCGACCGATAGTAGAAAATTATAATTTAATGGGGCTTTCACTTAAGGATGCCAGAGAGAATTTTGAGAGACAATACCTTAATGCACAGGTTACTAGATTTGGAGGAAATATATCAAAAACTGCTAAATTTGTTGGAATGGAGAGGTCTGCTTTACATCGCAAACTTAAATTATTAGGTATCTAGCGGAGGCAAATTTATGAAAGTAATAGTCTGCGGAGCTGGGCAAGTTGGTTCAAATATTTCTCGTCAATTAGCTCTTGAAAATAACGATGTTACTGTTGTTGATCAATCTGAGGAATTGGTAAGACGCATTGAAGACTCATTAGATGTGAATGGAGTTGTGGGTCAAGCTTCACTTCCCTCTGTTTTGGAGAAAGCTGGATTAGATGATGCTGACTTATTAATCGCAGTTACACACTCCGATGAAGTAAATATGGTCGCTTGCCAGGTAGCGCACTCACTGTTTGACGTTCCAACTAAAATTGCCCGCATCCGTGAACAAGGATATTTGTCTCCGCTATGGGCAAATTTATTTTCTCGAGATCACATGCCAATCGATAGAATAATTTCTCCTGAAATGGAAGTGGCTAGAGGTGTAAGCAGAAGGCTCCGTGTCCCTGGTGCCTTCGAAATGATTCCTCTAGCAGACGACACTGTAAAACTTTTAGGCGTTCGGTGTGAAAAAGACTGCCCTTTAGTCAGCACACCTCTGCGTCAACTCACTAAACTTTTTCCTGAGTTAAATATAGTGATAGTTGGAATAATGCGGGATACAGAGGCTATAGTTCCAAACTCTGATGAACAAATGCTTCCGGGCGACGAAGTCTATTTTGTGGTTGATAGTCAACAAATTAATCGAGCAATGGCCGCTTTTGGGCATGAGGAGAAAGAAGCAAGAAGACTTCTTATTTTTGGAGGCGGCAATATTGGGTTATTTCTCGCTCAAGAGATTGAAAAAGAACACGAGTGGGTCAAAGCAAGAATAATCGAGTCTGACCCTGAAAGAGCGGAATATATTCACACCTTGCTTGAAGACACTATGGTTTTAAAGGGTGACGCCTTAGACCCAGAAATACTCGAGGAAGTAAATATTTCTGAAACTGATACAGTTGTTGCTGTAACAAATGATGATGAAACGAATATATTGGCGTCTTTGTTAGCAAAAAGATATGGGTCACAACGCACCATCACTCTTATCAATAAGGGCACTTACGAGCCACTTATCAGTTCTCTAGGAATAGATGTTGTTGTGAGTCCAAGAAATATTACCGTTTCAACTATTCTTCAGCATATAAGAAGTGGTCGTATTCACTCTGTTCACACTCTTAGAGATGGGTTCGGGGAATTAATAGAAGCCGAGGCATTAGAAACATCTGATCTCGTGGGGACTCCCTTGAAAGAGGTCAATTTACCTAATGGCGTCTTGATTGGAGCTATAGTGCGGACAGGTGAGATGATTTGCCCAAGGGGTAGCACAGTGATTCAAGCCAAAGATAGAGTAATAATGTTTGCTGCTGCAGATGTAATAAGAAAAGTGGAAAAGCTGTTCTCAGTTCAGCTGGAATATTTTTAAAGTCTAATCTAGTTAGGCAAAATATAGTGAAAAATATTAAATCTAGGTTAAATAAAAAACCAAGAGCTATCATTTTTGATTGGGATAATACTCTAGTGGACTCGTGGATGGTGATCGCTGACGCCCTAAACTTCACATTGAAATCTTTTAATTATGAGCAGTGGTCGTTACAGAAAGTCAAAAAGAATGTAAAGCACTCTCTACGAGACAGTTTTCCAGCCTTATTTGGCAGTCAATGGCAGGATGCTGCAGAATTATTTTATGACAGATATGGGAGCATGCATACTAAATTAATAAAGCCTATAAGAAACACAAAAAACATGCTTATCCAATTGAAAAGATTGAACATATATCTTGCTATAGTCAGTAATAAAAGGGGCGATTACTTAAGAAAAGAGGCCCAGCAACTTAGATGGGACTCCTATTTTGTGAATATTATTGGTGCGAATGATACCGAAAGTGATAAACCCTCTATCGCACCAGTCAATATAGCTCTTGGGAAGAAGATTGACCCAAAAAAAGAAAACGTATGGTTTGTTGGCGATACTGAAGTGGATATGGAATGCGGGTGGAATGCTAACTGCGTTCCCATCTTGATACGCAAAAATTTAATTCTTCACAATGAATTCATTTTTTGGCCCCCAGCTATCCACTTCAGGAATTCGGAGAATCTTTGCAAATGGGTCAGAAAGCTTTACCGTTAGTTACAAAATATCAAACTTCTTTGATATTTTGTCTTTATCACTATGAACTAAAATAGGAAAGTGAAAACGCAATTATAATAGATATGATGTGGGACCGAAAAAATTAAATGGGGGGAATAGATGTCTGCAGAAAAAACACAAAATGTACAGGACGTTTTTTTAAACTACATACGCAAGCAAAAAATTTCAGTGACGGTATTCTTAATAAATGGAGTGAAATTGCAAGGTATAGTGACTTGGTTTGACAACTTTTCTGTTCTCCTCAGACGAGAGAGCCACAGCCAATTAGTCTACAAGCACGCCATATCGACAATAATGCCTGCTAGTCCGATCCAGCTTTTTGAACCAGAAAAAGAGCTGGATTAAAATAATTAAATAACAAACTTTGTCGATCCAATTTTTTAATAAAGTTTTACCTCAAAATGGGCACAAAAAATTTTAAAACGCGATGCTTCATAATTCACGCAACCCTTTCACACCCAAAACAAAGTGAAGCCCAATTAAGAAGGACTCCTGATGCACAGCTACTGGAGTGCATTGGCCTAGCTTCCGCGATAGATTTAGATGTAGTAAATTCTAGTATTGTTAATTTAAAGGAAATTAAATCAGCAACATATTTTGGGGCTGGCGTGGTCAAGAATATCAACAAACTTTTAAATTCTGAAACCCCAAATAAAAAGAATTCCGTTACCCTGTCGGGAGAGAGTATTGATTTAATAATAGTTAACTCAAAATTATCACCTATCCAGCAGAGAAATCTTGAACGTGAATGGCACAAAAAGGTAATTGATCGAACAGGCCTTATTCTTGAGATTTTTGGGTCCAGAGCTATAACACGAGAAGGGCGCTTACAAGTAGACTTAGCTTCCATGACTTATTTAAGAAGTCGATTGGTGAGAACATGGACCCACCTCGAGAGACAGCGTGGTGGAGCGGGTTTTTTAGGCGGGCCCGGAGAAACCCAAATTGAGACTGACCGACGATTAATTGATCAAAAAATCATTCGATTGAAAAATAGTATTAAACAAGTAGTTAGGACGAGGGATCTTCATCGGAAATCAAGAAGAAATGTTCCATTTCCTATAATCGCCCTAGTGGGCTACACGAATGCTGGAAAATCAACCCTTTTTAACAAGCTTACAAGTGCTAAAGTTAGGTCAGAAAATCAACTCTTTGTCACACTTGACCCAACTATGCGTCGCCTAGAATTACCCTCAGGAACCTCTACAATATTATCCGATACCGTAGGATTTATCTCAAGTCTTCCTCACGAATTAATAAAAGCATTCCAAGCAACTCTAGAAGAAGTTAAAGAAGCAGATATAATTCTTCATGTGAGAGATGTCTCTCATCCTGACAACATTGCACAAAGTCAAGACGTGGTGGATGTACTTACTCAACTAGGGGTAAATAATAAACAAGAGAAAGTAATTCTTGAAGTGTTAAACAAGATTGATCTATTAAATAAACCTGAGAAAGATAAATTACTTGGCCAAGCAAATCGATCCAACTTTCAATTATTTCCAATCTCTGCGTTTAATGGCCAAGGGCTGAGCGATTTAGTGAATGGATTAGATGAACATTTAAAACTAACTTCAGAGACAATTAAAATAAAATTAGGCTATCAGAACGGCGATCAAATAGCTTGGCTTTATAAGCACGGTAATGTGACTTCGAGAAAAGACAATGTAAAGGACGTAGATTTAACGGTATCCCTTAATAAAATAAATGCAAATCGATTTCGTCACAAATTAAATTTAAGCTAATTAAATATAAGAAGTTATGCCTATTAGACTAAATTCGCTAGGTCATATAAACATCTAGACTACACTGAAAAATTTTATGTCTAATTATCTTGGAACCATAGCAAATGATAGTTGACCCAATACAGGTAAAAAAAGTTATTCGTCAGATAGCTAAAGAGGAAATATTGCCTCACTTTCAAAATTTGCAGTCTAGCCAAATTCATGAAAAAGCCGATGGAGAAACAGTCACGAGCGTTGATATTAATACTGAAAGCAGATTAAGCGCAGAGTTTAATATTCTTATACCGGATTCTGAAATTTTGGGAGAAGAGGGCTTCGCAAAAAGGCCTAAAAAATTAGAGTATTTCCAAGATAAAACAGTCTGGATAATTGATCCATTAGATGGCACCCACAACTTTGTTTCTGGAAAAAAATGCTTTGCAGTCATAGTTACCTTAATTTGCAATGGAAGTATAGAGGCGTCTTGGATACATGATCCAAATCGAGACATAACAATTTACGCGGTCAGGCGAGAGGGAGCGTGGAAGAATAACGAGAAAATAAGGATAAAACGGATAGATGATACGCTGCCAATTGAGAAAATGGTTGGCTCATTTCCAAAGAAACTAACTGATGCACTTCTCAAAAACAAGAAAAGAGGGGAAAAGGGAATCCCAAATCTGATCAAACGGTATAGGTGTGTAGGAATTGAGTATATGGATTTGGTGGAGGGGAAAATTCAATTTCTGCGTTATAGTGGTCAATTAAAGCCTTGGGATCACTCAGCTGGAGTTTTTATTTATAGAGAGATTGGCGGCTATGATGCACTACTCGACCCTGTTACGCGCTACCAACCCCTTAAGGATAACGCTAATAAAACGATTATGTTATGTCAAAATCTTGAAATTTGGAATAAGCTATCACGATTATAATTACTATTGTAGCTGTCTTTAATTAAGCTAACAACAACACAACTATTGGGAAATATTATTATGTCTAGGCTAAAAGACAAGATTGCTTTCATCTCTGGAGCAGCAAACGGTATTGGCCGAGCAACAGCCTGTCGTTTTGCTGAGGAAGGAGCGAAAGTTGTAATAGCTGATATTGATACTAACTCCGGTATTGAAGTTGAAAAGTTGATACAAAATAGAAATCTACAAAATGGTGGGGAAGCCTTGTTCATGGAAACAGATATTTCCGACCTCTCTAGCACTAAAAGTGCGGTCAACCAGTGTGTCAAAATTTTTGGGGGGCTAAATATACTCCATAATAACGCTGGTGGTTCTACTATGAATGATAATAAGGTGACAGATGCCTCGGAGGAAGAATTTTGGAGGGTTATAAAGCTTGATCTATTTGGAACCTTTGTTGCTTCAAAATGCGGAATACCTGAAATAATTAAGTCTGGAGGTGGCTCTGTAATTAATATGGCCTCAAACATGGCCTTAATGGGGATGCCGGGAAGAGATTGTTATACGGCGGCTAAAGGCGGCATTGCCTCGCTCACAAGATCTATGGCAGTAGAATTCGCACCAGAAAATATTCGCGTTAATGCTATAGCCCCCTCTGTCACTACATCAGAAAGGGTCAAAAAATTTCTAGAGGAAGACCCTAAAATTATTAAGCAGAATGAAGATCATCTCCTAGGCTTTATAAAACCAGTAGATGTAGCAAATCTTGCTGTTTACCTCGCATCAGACGAATCGAACGTTTTAACTGGACAAATAATTCCAATAGATAGTGGCATCACAATTTCGTAATTATCAAGCAAGCTATTGAACCTAATATTGGACCTAATAAGGAACAACTTCAGAAATAAAATTTAGCTTTTCTCTTCGCTGAACACTGCTAGTATCTGCAGGATTATGTGTCTAATTCGTTAGTAGAAATGATAAAATCCACAGTTCCTTTTTTCATTATATTTTGTTTCTTGATCTCCAATTCGAGTTGGGGTGCAAAAGTAAATATTGAGACGGTTCAAGCTGAACCCGTTAAGAGTGAGCCAGTTGAAAGTGAGGTCCTTGAGACCGACGCAGCGGAACAAGACAGCGATATTGCAGAGGGAGAAACCGGTGCTGCAGAGGGAGAAACCGGTGCTGCAGAGGGAGAAGCCGGTGCTACAGAGGGAGAAGCCGGTGCTACAGAGGGAGAAAGTAAAACTTTTACAGGAGAGAGTGGCGCCTCAGGAGAAGAAAGTACACAGTCAACGAATGATAAAGCAAAGAGCAAAGCAGTAAAAATTGCTGGTGTTAAATTTGAAGACTTGGTCAAACGTGAAGAGCTTTATTTCAAAAAATTCTCCAATGTTGCATTTACTGGAAAAGTTACAGGCAAAAAACAAGGAGCATTTAAGGACGGAAAAATAGAAGGGCCTTGGTTCACTTATCACGACAATGGGCAACTATGGCAAAAAAGTAACTACATAGATGGTAAAACAGAAGGACCATGGTTTGATTACCATAGTAATGGAAAGCTAAGCGGAAAAGGTAACTACAAAGATGGCAAAAAAAACGGTCCTTCAGAGAGATACCATGAAAATGGAAAATTACAGTGGCAAGGTTCTTTCATGAATGGAAAGTATGAGGGACCCTCAACTAGCTTCCACGATAACGGAAAGGTATGGCAAAAAGGTATATATAAAGATGGAAAGCATGAAGGTCCTTGGGTGATTTATACAAACAAAGGACAATTAAGCGGAAAAGGTAATTATACAAATGGCAAGAGAGACGGAGCTTGGGTTTCCTACTGGGATAACGGAAAGTTGATGTTTAAAGGCCGCTTCAAGAATGGAGACCAAGAGGGAAATTGGGTTAATTACTATATTAATGGCCAGCTAAGTGGCAAAGGTAAATACAAAAATGGAAAGAAAGAAGGACCTTGGGTGTTCTATAATAAAAATGGGATAAAAAGAATTGCATCACGGACATTTAGTGGCTTCGTTTTCGATAATGAGACGGGAACATATAAGAACGGCAAGTGGGTAAGGGAATAAATGTTGAGCCAGCTACTCTCAAGTTAGACATAAGCAGTCACCTTTGCTTGTTAATAATTTTCTTTTGACTATAACAAAAAATGAATGGTTTATCTCTACCAACCAGTGTCCTATCATTATTTTCGAGTGTATTAAGCTGTCATCAAACTATTCTTCCGCAGTGTTTATTAGCTCAGAGAACCCTCAATTTTAAAATTTTTAAGTTTTAGAGACTCTGAATATTGCCGTCTTACTTCAAAGGGGAAAATGAAACCGGGGAAAGTATTTTATTTTCTTGACTAATAAGTAAACCCGCTGACTTCTCTTTATATTTTGCCCAGTCTGGATCGGCGTCCCTCAGAGACCTCTTTCTTTCCATTTCAGCCAGACTTTCGTAACCCCAAAGATGGACTACTTGGTTTAAAGAACCAATTGCCGTCTCAAAATAACCAATTGGTTTACCAAGATGCCGCTCTTGGATCGGCATAGCCTCTATTTTAAACAACTCAATATATTCTTTTGTGCGTCCATGAGCTATAGTATAAGTTCGGTGGTCGATAATCATTTATCTGATCTCCCTTTTTAAGTGCTAATTAGGCATAGTTGTGCAAAACAAGTTAAATCACACTCTATAAATAAAGGAACTTAATAATTTGATTATCAATTGAAAATAAAAAAATAATAAAATAGTTTCAACTGCTTTGAGGAGTAAAAGTCTTGGAAACTACAAAAAAGCCATGCTCGATACGATTGAATAAGGACGATAATGTTTCGGTAATTCTTGACGGAGTAACCAAAGGAACGACGATAGACAAAAGTAATATCACAACTCACGATGACATACCGTCTGGTCACAAGGTTGCAATGCGTCCTATTCGATCAGGAGAACCGATTAGGAAATATGGCCAAATAATAGGCTTTGCTTCACAAGATATAAAGCCTGGCGCCCATGTGCATGTTCATAATTGTGCGATGGGTGATTTTGACCGTGATTACGCTTATGCATCAGATATCCCAATTACAAATTTTATACCAACAGAAAAAAAAAGGACTTTTAAAGGGTTTCGTCGACCAAACGGGCAAGTGGGAACACGAAATTATCTTGCTGTGCTTACATCAGTCAATTGTTCAGCTAGTGTTGCGAGATTCATCACCGAAAAAGTTGAACAATCTGGAATTTTAGATAACTACCCTAATATTGATGGAATCGTAGCGATTACTCATAGTACCGGTTGCGGGATGTCAGGGGACGGAGAGGGCTACGGTAATCTATCAAGAACGCTCTGGGGATACGCTGGTCACCCAAATTTAGCCGGAGCACTGATGGTGGGTCTTGGCTGTGAAGTTTTTCAAATTCCTCAATTTATGGAAATTAACGGTCTGAGAGAGTCAGATACCTTTAGAGTTATGACAATTCAGGAGACTGGTGGCACAAGAATGACGGTGGATCAGGGAGTTGAATGGATAAAGGAGATGCTTCCTCACACCTCAAAAGCAGAGCGTGAACCCATTTGCGCATCTGAAATTGTTTTAGCTCTGCAGTGCGGAGGATCGGACGGTTACTCAGGTATTACTGCTAACCCTGCCCTGGGTTACGCTGTTGATCTGTTAGTTGCGCAAGGAGGAACTGGGATTTTATCAGAGACCCCAGAAATCTATGGAGCAGAACATCTGTTAACCCGAAGAGCAGTTTCCCGAGAAGTAGGTGAAAAGCTCATAGAAAGAATTAAGTGGTGGGAGTCTTACACAGCTCGAACCGGTAACAAGATGGATAATAATCCATCACCTGGGAATAAATTAGGGGGTCTAACAACCATTCTAGAAAAATCGCTGGGCGCTTCAGCCAAAGGGGGAACCTCAGCTTTAAAAGGGGTATATCAATACGGTGAAAAAATTACTGAGCGAGGTTTTGTATTTATGGACAGCCCAGGGTATGACCCATGCTCAGTAACGGGTCAAGTTGCTTCGGGCGCAAACATTGTCTGCTTCACAACAGGGCGAGGTTCAGTTTTTGGTTATAAACCGGCTCCATCTATTAAACTCTCGACCAATACAAAAATGTACCAAAGAATGAAAGACGATATGGATATAAATTGCGGCTCAATAATTGATGGAAGCTCGACTGTCGAGGCAAAGGGAGAAGAGATTTTTGAATACATCCTATCTATTGCATCAGGCCAAAAGTCAAAAAGCGAGTCCTTGGGTATGGGAGGCTGTGAGTTCATACCTTGGCAAATTGGAGCGGTAATGTAGCTGAAAATTGACTACTTTGGGGGATTCAAATGGCAAACACACTGGAAGGCCAAACTGCGATTATAACCGCAGCAGGGCAGGGAATTGGCAGGGCAACTGCTGAGCAATTTATCGCTGAGGGGGCTAAAGTATACGCAACTGACATTGATACAACTCTGCTTTCAAATATAGAAGGATGTGAAGTCCGTATGGTCGATGTCCGTGATAGCATTTCAGTAAAAAATATAGCCCATGAAGTCGGGGCTGTTGACATATTGTTTAACTGCGCTGGCTTTGTTCATCATGGAACAATTCTTGATTGTCATGAGAGTGATTGGGACTTCTCAATCGATCTAAATGTGAAAGGGGCATACCGAATGATTAGGGCATTTCTGCCAAATATGTTGGAGAATGGTGGAGGAAGTATAATAAATATGGCATCAGTTGCATCCTCGATTACTGGGGTGCCAAATAGGTTTGTATACGGAGCTTCAAAAGCTGCTATTATTGGCTTAACTAAATCTATCGCCGCAGATTATGTTTCCCAGGGAATTAGATGTAATGCAATTTGCCCCGGAACCGTTGATTCTCCATCACTTCAAGACCGAATGAGAGCCTCGGGTAACTATTCTAAAGCAATGAGCGATTTTAAATCCCGTCAACCAATGAAACGTCTTGGTAAAGCCCAAGAAATTGCAATATTAGCCTCCTACCTTGCTAGTGATAAATCTGCCTATACCACAGGACAAACTCACATAATTGATGGAGGCTGGACTCTATAATCCTATGCTATAACAAGCCTTAAGACTTTTTCGATTTCTGCCATCAATTCTCTAATTTTTTGAAAATGGGCTAATTCTTATCCCTGCAAAAGCGAGTTTTTATGCAACTTAGCGTAAATCTAAACATAAAATGGCTGATACTATTTGGGGTGTGGTTAGTCTATTTTAGCTTTGGCCTGACGATCAGTGGGCTCGCCCCAATCGTAAAAATAGTTTTAATCGACCTGAGGATGAGCCATACAGAAATGGGCAGCGTACTCGGGGCTTGGCAACTCATCTATATTGCATCAGCAATACCTTGCGGAATATTGGTTGATAGAATAGGGCCAAGAAAAGCGCTTTTTATTGCAGCCATAATTATGGCGATCTC
>MDSW01097134.1_pt1 | contig 10663 bp, 9 predicted proteins | sample 811171 | NCBI WGS metagenome assembly MDSW01 (sample SAMN05326641, study PRJNA326480) | marine metagenome | isolation source: seawater | place: Atlantic Ocean: North West | collected 2012 | reverse complement strand
TCTTCAGTTAACCCTGTTCTAGGAACAAGATCATGGTCTATGTCTATCACCAAAGATACCCAAGAAACAACTGTTCAAGGTGATACTTTTAAATCATTTATAGGTGGACTGATTGAAGGTGAAGGCACTGCTGAATTAGTATATGACAATGCTGCTTCAGGTGAAACTGCAACTTTTGTTGATGGTGTTTTAACTACAGGTGACGCTGGAACAGCAGCTTTTGAACTTTTCCCTGATAGTGCTAGTGGATCTGCAAAAATCAGCTTCAGTGGTCTTATAACAAGCTTTGAACAAAATTCATCTTTAGGTGATGTAAACACTATTAGCATTACATTTAAGCCATCTGGAGATATCACTTCAGCTATCTAATAAACTTAATAATCAACCCTAAATTTTATGGCAACAAAAAGAACCGCAGACGTTTTAATTGGAGCATTTCAAGATGAAATGGTCACAAGACGTAAGTTTGACGTAAAAAACTCAAAAGATGAAGTTGTAATGACTTTATATTTTAAGCCAATAACAAGATATGCAAGAGTAAAGGCACAACAATTAGCTGGTCCTGATGCTGATGCTTTAGTTACATCAACTCAACTTCTTTGTCAAATGGCTGAAAAAGAGGATGGAACACCAGCCTTTGATATGTCAGATGCACCTGTTTTACAGAGAAGCCTTCCAGAAAAAGTATTAAACGATTTAGAGCTTTTCTTAAACGACATCAAACTTGATATTGATACAGCAAAAAAAGAATAAAAGGGGATAGCTGGTTTAGATTCGAGTTTTTCCTAGCAACAGAACTTGGTAAGACAGTACAAGAACTCAGAATGAACATGACTGAGGCAGAGCTTATTAATTGGGCTGCCTATTATGAAGTAAAAACTGACGAAGAAAAAACTGCATTACAACGACAAAAACGCAATTCGAGGTAATATAGAGTAAAGGTTTTTATTTATTTGTGGCACAGTCAACAGTCAGATTAATAGTTGATGCTTCAAATGCCATAAATCCTCTTAAAAGAGTTAATGAACAGACAAAACAATTAAGTAAAAATACAGATAAATTAAAAGGTCGTTTAGATAAATCAAACAAATCAATTAGAGATACTGGAACTTCTGCTAAAACAGCACAATCAGGTGTGAAAGGTTTAGTTAGTGCATTAAAACCACTTCTTGCTGCATTAGCAGTTGTTGGCACGGCTAAATTTGTTTTTGGAAAAACAGCAGAATTGGAAAGCCAAATAAAAAGTTTAGAAGTTTTAACTGGGTCTGTAGAAAAAACAAATGAAATAATAAAAGAAATGCAAGATTTCGGTGCTGTAACACCATTTACAAGTAGTCAATTGATAGAAATAACCAAAAGAATGAAAGCTTTTGGTGTTGAAACTGAGAAAGTGACTGACATGACACGAAGAATTGCTGATATTGCTGGTACGGCAGGGGCTGATATTAATTCAGTATCACTTGCAATAGGTAAAGTTGTGGCGAAAAACAAATTCCAGCAAGAGGAAAATATTATGTTATTAGAAAAAGGAATAAATGTAACAGAAGAACTACAAAGGATGACAGGAATGTCAGCAGAAGCCTTGGCAGATGCAATGAGCGATGGTGCGATAAGTGCCGATCAATTCAGACAGGCGATTGTAAATTTAACAAGTGAAGGCGGTGAGTTTTTTGGAGGAGCATCTGCACAAGCTGATACTTTAAATGGAAGATTAAGCACGTTACAAGATACAGTCGAAACTTTAGCGAGATCAATTGGAGAGGAGCTTGGCGATGAAATCAAAACAGTTTTAAATCTTGCGATTGATGCGGTTGGACAGATAACAAAGCTAGTTGAAAGAGTAGGAACTGCAAATAAAGTTGGAAGATTAAACATGGCGAATATCGCTATGGAATCAAGAAAAGAAGCGAGACAACAAGTGCAGCAAGAATCTGGGAAGAGGTTTATATTGCCTTTCAGTAAAGAAAGCAAAAGAGAAAAAGAAATATTTGAAGAAATAAAAGCAAGAAAAATAAAAGAAGCCTTAGAAATTAAAGAAGTTCAGCTTCTTGAAGAAAAAAATCAAAAAACCGAAAAAATTACTGAAAATCTAAATGAGTCAGGAGACAAGGCTAATACATTAAATAAAAATCTCAAAAAAACTGAAGCACCTGTCAAAACACTTGAGAATAAAACCAACGCAACTACAACAGCAATAGAATCAACTGTCACCACTTCGGATTTCTTAAATGAAAAATTAGGTCAGACAAGTTTCTTAGTAACAGATTTAGCTCTTGGTTCTCAAAAATTTGCAGAAGAATTGTTAAACGTAAAAAGTGAGGCTGATATTTTAAACGAAAAATTTATGGAGATAGGCCAAAGTGTAGAGCAGGGAATTGTTAGTAATTTAACTGATGCTGTAATGGGAACTCAATCATTAGCTGATGCTGCAATCAATGTTTTAAATGATTTGAAAAGAAAACTTGTTGAGGTTGCAATGCAACGTGCAGTCTCTGGAATCGGTAGTAAAATTGGTGGTTTCTTTGGTAATCTTTTTGGTGGTGGCAAAAAATCCTCAGGTGGTGGTTTTTTAGGTCTTGCTAACGCATTTACAGGTGGTGGTGGAATAAGCCCACTTCTTGGATTTGCAAATGGTGGAAGGCCACCTGTTGGCAAAGTTTCAGTCGTGGGCGAGCGAGGTCCAGAGCTTTTTGTTCCTCGTTCTGCTGGTACTGTTGTGCCAAATCAAGAAATCGGTGGCTCTTCTATCACAAATAATATTAGTATTAATGTAGATGCTACAAATTCAAATGTTCAATCTGATAATGATGGACAGCAGTTTGGAGAGGCTCTTGCAAGTGCAATACAGGCAGAAATTATTAAGCAAAAACGCAGTGGAGGTTTATTAAGATAATGGCTACATTTGACGATTCAACACTTGGTACTACCGCAGGTGCAACAACACCTACCTATAACTCTACTGAAACTGCTGCCCCAAAAATTATTACAGTGCAATTTGGGGATGGCTATAAGTCACGTAACACCTTTGGTCTAAATCAAAACCCTAAATCATATAGTTTAACTTTTGTTGTTTCTCTGGCTGATGGTGATAAAATTTTAGATTTTTTTGACGCAAGAGCAAAAAACAGTGAAAGTTTTACATTTACACCACCAGCTACAAGCACAGCAAGAACATTTATCTGCGATCAATACACTAGAACAAATACTTATCTTAATAGAGTTACCATTTCAGCAACTTTTGAGGAGGTGTTTCAGCCATGACTATCCCAATTGAACAGTTACAAAAACTAGAAAATATTTCAATAATTGAATTATTCCAACTAAATTTGGTATCTGGGTTGCATTATAGTTCAACTAATTCAAATGCAACTACTCTTTACAGATTTCATAATGGCACAAATGAAATAAGTACCGATATTAAATGGCAAGGTAACACATATACTGCTGTTGCTTGTCAAATAGAAGGTTATGAAACTGGTGATAATACAGTTATGGCAAGACCTACAATTACTTTTGCAAATACTATTAGTAATTTTTCTACAATTATAGAATTAGTAAATCAAATAACACCTTTCAATGATTTACAAAAAGCTGAAATAGTTAGAATTAGGACGATGGCTCGTTTTTTAGATGCTGATAATTTTGCTAATAATACAAATCCATTTGGCACACCAAATACAAATATGGAATTAGAACAACATAAATATCAAATTAATAAAAAATTAGTTGAAAATAATGAAATATGTAGTTTTGAATTAGTAAATACTATTGATTTTGAGGATTTGTTTTTACCGAGAAAACAAATTACTAAAGACAGATTTCCAGCTACAGGTACTTTTGTTTTTGTATGACTTGGAAAGAAGATGCCAAAAAACATTTTATAGAATGTCAACCAGCAGAAGGCTGTGGCTTTTTAGTTGAAAAAGGTGGTAATGAATTTTTTTATCCTTGTAAAAATATTGCATCCCATGTGGAAGAAGAAGTTACCTTTGCTATAGATCCTTTAGATTATGCAGCCTGTGAAGATAGTGGTGCGGATATACTTGCTATTATTCATTCTCATGTAGAAGGCAATGCAGATCCATCTGAAGCCGATATCAAAAATTGTAAGCTGTACATGACAGATTGGTATATTTATTCTATACAAGATGATAACTGGTGTTTTTTGGAGACAGATTAATGATTAGAAAAATTAAACTTTATGGTGCATTAAGAAAATTATCTGGAGTGAAAGAATTTGACGCAAATGTTTCAAATGTAGATCAGGTTTACAGTTATATAAAGGTAAACTATCCAGATTGTCAGCAACATTTGAATGAAGCTTGCTACAGCGTTGTTATGAATGATGTTGATATAACTTTTAAAAACTTTGTCATTAAAGGAGAGGGCGATATAAAAGTAGTGCCTCTTGTAAGTGGGAATTTCTTTTTACCTTTCTTAACAAGTTTTGTAGGGGGATTTTTTGCTAAAGGCGCAACTTTTGCTTCAGCTTTAAAAGGCGCACTTGCTGTTGGTGCATTAAGTTTCGTATCTGATTTGCTTGCCCCAACTCCACCTCCAAGTAATGAGGTACAGAGTGATCCAGAAGTTAATTCATTTATAAGTGGCGCAACTACAAATACCACAAAATCTGGTGGTGCTGCCCCTTTAGTTTTTGGTGAATTTTTGGTTGGCTCAGTGGTTATAAGTGCTGGTGCTGATACAGTGGAAGTAAATAATATTTGAATTGTATTAAATAAAAATTATGGCTAGAGAAATAAACAGCTATAAGAGATTACAGCACCAAATGGGTCTTAGTGAAGATTTGCCTGATAATTTTATAAGAGCAGTACAGTTTTTTACCTTTCTTGATTTAGTTTGTGACGGTGCTGAAATTGAAGGTTTTGCTACACCATCAGCTAACGGAGTAGCGATTCCAGATGAATTTTTTTCACCAAAACAATCTAAAATTGAAACTCTTACTACTGATGAGAAACAATATTTAGAACTAGCAGAACAAGATGTTTTTATAAATGGTAGACCAATAAGAAATGCAGGTGGGCAACAGACAATTATAAATACTTCTTTAGCACTACGAACAGGAAAAGATAATCAACAAGTAATGGGAGGTATAGATACTTTAAGAAGATCTGAAACTTTAACACCCGATATAGTTAATAATAACAGAGATATGGAAGCAAATAAAGTTACTGGATCAGTTGCAGCGGGGCAAGATAACAATGTAGATGACACCCCATCGTCAATAATTGTCACTTTAAGTTGGCAGAGTTTAAGGCAGTTACATCCTACTGACGGAAGTACACAAGGTTTAATAGTTACCGAAGGCCCGTTTAAAAATGAATTTACAAACCATGGTATAAAAAGTTTTGAAGCTGGTGCGGTGCATATACAGATCAGAATAAATAATACAAATGGCACTCGATTAGTAACTTTTGACGCAGACCCTTTAGCAGCAATTTCAGTTGGCCCTTATTCTAGAGATTACGGAATTGATATACCCTTAAATGTTAGAAACACGACAGCCGCTATAGCTGCAAATTTTCCTTTGGAAGTTCAAGTTGTAAGAAAAGACATTGAATTTAGATCTAATAATAGTTTAGGAAGAGATCCTTTCGCAAATATATCAGTAGGAAGAGAAACAAAAAGAGTAAATGTTTATGAAGAAGGATCAAGAAGATTTACTGAATTTAGTTTTGCAAGATTGCAAAGTTTAATACACGCAAGTCCAACAACTGCAAGATTTCCTAAATCTGCTTATATAGGTTTACGTTATTCAGCAGAGCAGTTCCCTAGCATCCCACAAAGAATTTACAGAATAAGAGGCATCAAAGTAAAAGTTCCTATTGGCACAAATGATGGAACGGTTCCTGTTGACAGCGTTACTGGAAGATTATTGTATCCAACTGGCTATACTTTTGTTGATTTAAATAATGATGCAGGTAAAAAACGTTGGACAACTGATCCAGCTTGGATTTTATATGGACTGTTAACAGAAGAATATGGCCTACAAATAGATGAAGCTAAAATTGATAAAGCATCTTTTTATGCAGCAAGTCAATATTGTTCAACACCAGTAACTGGTGAAGATACTCCAAGATATTCATTTAATGGCGTAATTAACCGAAGACGCAAAGCTTTAGATCTTATAAAAGAAATAGCAGGTTTGATGAGAGCTACTGTTTACTATAAAGATGGCTCAATCAAAATTGCTTTAGATAAAGCCGAAACAACAACAAACTATTTATTTACTAATGCAAATGTAGTAGATGGCAAGTTTAGTTATTCTGGAATAGATAAAGATAAAAAATATACTCAAGTAAATGTAGCTTATTTCAATAATAATATTCAAGAACTAGATCAAATTTCTGTTAGCAGTAATGATTTAGATCCTGATTTTGAAACTAAATATGGTATAAACCAAACAAACATCCAAGCTTTATACACAACTGATAGGAGTCAGGCAGTAAGGCTTGGAAGGTCAATTTTATATACGAATTTACTTGAAAGTGAGGTTGTTAATTTTGAATGTGGTCTGGAAGCTGCGTCAATGTTAGAGCCTTTTCACATAATAAAAATTGCTGATAGGTTAAAAGAATCTTTTAGAGCAAGTGGAAGAGTTAAGACAGTTACAAGTTCAACAGTATTAGTAGTAGATGACAGCACTAATACAACAGTTGGTGTTGTTGGTGATAATTTTTTAATAGTTGATAAAGAGGGAGGATTGCAAGAAAGAACAATTCAATCAGTAAGTGGTAGTACGGTAACATTATCATCAGCATTAAATCCTTTACCTCAAGCTGGTACGATTTGGGCAGTTAAAACTGGAAACATACAGCATAGAAAGTTTAGAGTTTCAAATATAAAACAAAATACTAATTTTACTTTCTCTATAACAGCAGTTGCTTATGACGATACAAAATATACTTTTATTGACAGACTTGATCTTGGAAATGGGATTGGAAGAGATCCGACAACCTTATTAGATGAATTACAACCACCGCCAATTATAAGCTTAAAAGAAGAGTTAATAGTAGTAAACGGAAGACCTACAAGTCGTATTGTTTTAGATTTTGGTTATGTACAGGGAGCAAAAAAATACCAAATTAGCTATAAACAAAGTGGAAACGGCCCTTTTGTAAGTTACCAATTCACTAATCAATTTATTATTAATAATAATCCAGCAGGTATTTATGAATTTAGTCTAAGATCAGTTTCGGCTAATGATGTTTTAAGTGTTAACGCTTCTGAAAGGAATTTGAATGCTTTTGGTGTTGTTAACTCCTCTATTGGTAATGTACAAAATTTAAGAGGCGTAGAAAGTGGCAATAATTTAATTTTAACTTTTGATCCTTCAGAGGATCAAGATGTTTTAAATGGAGGCTTAGTAAGAGTAAAATCTCATCCTACTACTGATGGTTCTGGATCTTACTTAAGCTCAACTTTCTTAAAAGATGTGGATGGTAGTTCTACAGAAATTGTTATAAATAATTATGAAAACGGTGAGTATTTATTAAAGTTTGTTGATGTAGCTGGCAATGAATCTGCATTGGCAACTTCTGTTGTTGTAAATAAATTGGTAGCTGGTGATGATAAAACTTTATCAATCAGGGAAGATTCAGCTTTTGCTGGTGCGAAAGTAAATATGGCTAAGGATAATTCTCTTAATGCCTTAGTTCTTACAAGTGGAACAAATTTTGACTCTCTTACAGATGTAGATAATCTAACAACTGCTACAGAAACTTTTGCTACTTTAGATCTTGTTACTGGTGGTATATCTGAAACTGGGAACTATACTTTCAACGCCAATGACATTGATCTTGGTGGGGCTTTTAGATTTGGTTTGTCAACTCATATTAAAAAATCTGGATTTACCTCAGTTACTTTATGGGATGATTACACCGACTTGATGGATACTTGGCCTGAAAGTAATTTCACTGGTACTGGTGAAACAGGGGAAAGCGCAACAGTTACGTTCCAAATTGCTAAAAGTCAAACAGGCACAGCTAGTACAACTTTTGAAAATTTCACAAATACAGAAATGACTGCAAGAACATTATCTTTTAAAATTGATGTTTTAAATGATAGTGGATATAAAAACGTGGCAATATCTGAATTAGGTGTAAATTTAACATTTAAAGCAAGAACCGAAAGAAGTATTGACAATTCAAGTGCAACAAACGGTATTCTTACAAGTTCTGGAAGTGGTGCAACTACAGTTACTTTTGCTAAAAAATTCTTTACAGGAACTTCTGCTGTGGGTGGAAGTACATCAGCTTTTAATCCAGTTGTTTTTATAAATGTAAATAATATGCAGTCAGGTGATTTCTTTACAATTGATAGTGTTAGTTCAAGTAATTTTGTTGTATCTATAAAAAATGGTTCTAGTTTTGTAGCTAGAAATTTCACATATAGTGCTTTTGGTTATGGTTCGGGCTAGTATAATAGGAAAAACATAAAATAAAATGGCAAAACCAGCAGATTATGTAGTTGATAATGATACAGGAGCTAATGTTCGTTCAGATTTAAACGATTTATTTGAAGCAATACGACAAAATAACGGCTACGGCAGTGAGCCGACAGTGAAATATAACTATATGTGGTATGCGAACACATCATCTGATCGCATGGCCTTTTATAAAGCAAATGCAACTGATAGAGTTGAATTTTTAAGTCTGGCTAATGGAAACTTCTTTGGCCCTAATGGGTCTGCTTCTGATCCAAGTTATACTTTTACAAACTCAGCAAGTACTGGTTTTTACAGAAGTGCATCTAATCAAATAGGCGTATCTAATAATTCAGTCAATACAGCATTATTTAAAACAACTGGAACAGAAATAAAAGGCAAACTTGAAGTTGCACCAGCTTCAGGTGACGCGGCTTTTGATATAAAAACAACTGGAAATGCAAATGATTCTGCGATTAACCTTATTGCTGATACAACACATACTACTGGCGGTTTATCTATAAAAAGATTACAGACAGCAAATGGAAATTCAGAAATATTACATCAAGGTACAGGCGATTTTATATTACATACCGAAACTGAAGCCGATATTGTTTTTAAAACAGATAGTGTTGATAGATTTACAATTTTTGGAGTTGGAACTCAAGAAGGCACTATGATTTCCCATGATAGTACTCGTAATGTCTTAACAACTGCTGGTATTGCTCTTACCAATACTTCAAATGATAATGGTGCTGGTTTTGAATTTGTAAGCATTGTAAAAAATGGAACAGGGGTAGGTACTTGTGTATTTATAAACAGACTTGCAGCCGCTGGTTTACCTGATAGTGGAACAGGAAAATTAATTGAGTTTGAATATAATAGTAGTAATGTAGGTTCAATAACTACTAACGGAAGTGCAACGGCTTATAATGTTAGTTCAGATTATAGATTAAAAGAAAATGTTGTTAACTTAACAGATGCTATAACAAGATTAAAAACTCTTAAAACTTATAGATTTAATTATAAAAATAATTCTGAATTAACTGTTGATGGTTTTCTTGCTCACGAAGTAACAGCAGTGCCAGAAGCAATAACAGGAACAAAAGATCAAGTTGATAGTAATGGTAAACCAATTTATCAGGGCATAGATCAATCAAAATTAGTACCGCTTCTTACTGCCGCACTACAGGAAGCAGTTGTTAAAATTGAAACATTAGAAACTAAAGTTGCTGCATTGGAGGCTGGCTAATGGCTATTATTGCTGGAACCGCAGATTTTGACGTTGCAAGACGAAGTGATTTTCCTTTAACGCTTACTTTTAGAGATGGCAACAGCAATCTTATTGATCTGACAGGTTATACAGTTGATGCAGAAGTTTATAGTATTACTTCTGATGGCTTTAGAGACACAAAATATGCTGATTGGTCTATTACTTATACAAATAGAACAGGTGGTGTTGTAGATATTGCTCTAACAGATACACAGACCGCAACTTTTAATAAACATGAATTGAAATATGATGTTCAATTAACACAACCAAATGGAGAGAAATTTCAATACTTAAGAGGTACACTATTTATAAATGAGGGTTATTCAGAATGAGTACACCAAACAAAGTAGAAGTTAGTCAAGTTAATGAGGTAACTACTGTTGAAATTACAACGGCAGGGCCTCAAGGGCCAGCAGGGGCGCAAGGAGAGACAGGAGAGGGTTCTGCAACAGTTTCAATAGGAAGTACTACGACAGGAAATGCTGGTACAAATGCCTCAGTGACTAATACTGGAACCAATACAGCGGCAGTTTTAAACTTTACAATACCAAAAGGCGATACAGGTGCTGCTGGAAGTAATGGAGCCGATGGAAGTGATGGGGCTGCTGCGACCATAGCTATAGGTACTGTCAGTACTGGCGCTGCTGGATCTTCGGCAACAGTAACAAATTCAGGATCGTCAAGTGCTGCTACTTTTAACTTTACTATCCCTAGAGGCGCAACAGGCGCAGCGGGAGCAGACGGACAAGACGGAACAGACGGAGCTATTTCTGATGGAGATAAGGGAGATATTGTTGTTAGTAATTCTGGTGCAACTTTTACTATAGATAATGATGTTGTCACTGCTGCAAAATTAGCTGACACTTCTGTTACTGCTGGTAGTTATACAAATACAAACATTACAGTTGATGCACAGGGGAGGATTACAGCCGCAGCATCTGGTTCTG
>MDSW01083199.1_pt1 | contig 10663 bp, 10 predicted proteins | sample 811171 | NCBI WGS metagenome assembly MDSW01 (sample SAMN05326641, study PRJNA326480) | marine metagenome | isolation source: seawater | place: Atlantic Ocean: North West | collected 2012 | reverse complement strand
CAAAAATTTAATTAGCAATGTGAAAGTTTTTGATGTCTATGAGGGAGAAAATATTCCAGAAAATCAGAAATCGATAGCAATAAGTGTTACGATACAATCTCTTGAAAAAACATTGAATGAGAACGATTTAGAAAATATTAATAATTCAATAATTGCAACGGTTGAAAATAAAACTGGTGCTAAAATAAGATCTTAAGAATTAAAATGAGTACTATTGATAACATAAGAAATTTTGCGATTATTGCTCATATTGATCATGGTAAATCAACAATTGCCGATAGAATTATTCATAAATGTGGTGGGTTGACTGAGAGAGAAATGAAAGCACAAGTGCTTGATTCAATGGATATCGAAAGAGAGAGAGGTATTACAATTAAAGCACAAACGGTTAAACTGAATTACAAAGGAAAAAACGGAAAAGATTATATTTTAAACATTATTGATACTCCTGGTCATGTGGATTTTAGCTATGAAGTTAGTAGATCACTTTATGCATGCGAAGGGTCTATTCTTATTGTAGATAGCACTCAAGGTGTTGAAGCTCAAACATTAGCTAATGTTTATCAAGCTCTTGATATTAACCATGAGATAATTCCTGTTTTAAATAAAATTGATCTACCAGCATCAGATTTAGATAGAACTACAAAACAAATTGAGGATGTAATTGGTATAGATACAGTAAATGCAGTCCCTTGTTCAGGTAAAACCGGGGAAGGAATAGACGAAATTTTAGAACAGATTATAAATCAACTTCCTGGCCCCAAAGGAAATTCAAACGATGACTTAAAAAGTTTATTAGTCGATAGTTGGTATGATACTTATCTTGGTGTTGTCATTTTAGTTAGAATAATTAATGGAAAGATTAAAAAGAATATGAAAATAAAGATGCTTTCAACTAATCAAGATTACGTTGTTGAAAAAGTTGGTGTTTTCACTCCTAAAGCTAAAGATATTGAGGAACTTAACACAGGGGAAATAGGTTTCATAACAACAGGGATTAAGAATTTGTCTGAAACTAAAGTTGGAGACACTATTTGTGACGCCTCAAAACCTATTATAGATCCACTACCAGGATTTAAACCTAGCAAACCAGTAGTTTTTTGTGGATTATTTCCAGTCGACAGTTCTGAATATCAAAAATTAAAAGATGGATTAGCAAAATTACAATTGAATGATGCAAGCTTTTCTTTTGAGGCTGAGTCCTCATCAGCTCTAGGTTTAGGTTTTAGATGTGGATTTTTAGGATTACTTCATCTTGAGATAATTACAGAAAGATTAGAGAGAGAATTTGATGTAAATTTATTAACAACTACACCAGGTGTAGTTTATAAAGTGCATCTGAATAGTGGAAAAACTTTAGATTTACAAAACCCTTCTAGTCTTCCAGATTTGACATTAGTCAAATTTATTGAGGAACCTTGGATAAAAGCAACAGTTATAACACCAGATGAATATCTTGGATCAATAATAAAACTTTGTCAGGACAAAAGAGGGATTCAAACAAATCTTAATTATTCAGGGAATAGAGCTGTTTTAAGTTATGAACTTCCATTGAATGAAGTTGTTTTCGACTTTAATGACCGAATAAAATCGATGACGAGTGGATATGCAAGTTTTGATTATGAGATAATAGAACATAGGGAAGGTGATTTGGTTAAACTTGGTATTTTAGTAAATGGAGAGCCTGTAGATGCTCTTGCAATGATGATTCATAAAGATTTTGCACAAAAAACTGGAAGAGAGGTTTGTGAAAAATTAAAAGATTTAATTCCAAGACATAATTTTATGATTCCAGTACAAGCAGCTATAGGAGGTAAAATTATAGCAAGAGAAACAATTAAGGGATTTAAAAAAGATGTTTTGACAAAAATTCATGGTGGGGGAGCTACAGATCGAAAAAGAAAACTTTTGGAGAAACAGAAAAAAGGTAAAGCTAGATCAAAACAGTTTGGAAGAGTAGAAATTCCTCAAGAAGCATTTATAGGAGTTCTTAAAATAAATAAAGAGAAGTAAATGAGTGTATATGATTGTTTTTCGTACTGGGATGAAGATCTTTTACTTGATGTAAGATTTAATATCTTGAACAAATATGTAGATTATTTTGTGGTAGTAGAGGGTAATAAAACTTGGCAAAATAATTCAAAAAAACTTAGATTTGATATTAATAATTTTCAAAAATTTAAAAGTAAAATTATTTATGTTCCAGTTGATGATATGCCAGATGGAGACAATCCTTATATAAGAGAAAATTTTCAGAGGAACTGTATATCCAGGGGAATAAAAAATGCAAATGAAAATGACTTAATAATAGTCTCTGATTTAGATGAAATTCCAAATCCTTTAGCTTTAGGTAAATTTGAAAAAAAAATGAAATATGCAGTTTTTAAACAAATGCATTTTTATTATAAATTTAATCTCCAATCTACGTTTCATCCAAATTGGTTTGGAAGCAGAGTATGTATAAAAAAATTTTTAAAATCACCCCAATGGTTAAGAAATTTAAAATTCAAAAAAAGGCCATGGTGGAGAATTGACAAAATGAGTTTAAATAATATTTTAAGTGATGGAGGATGGCATTTTTGTAATTTAAAAAATCCCCAAAACCTTTTGTATAAATACAAGAATTTGTGTGAAACTAATGATCCTTATGTTTTCAAAGAAAAAATTGACTCTAAACACCTTAACATTGATGAAATAGAAAAAAGTATTAAGTTAGGAGTAGATTTAATTGGCCGAGGTCACAAATATAAGAAAATAGATTTAGATGATAAATACCCAGAATATATTTTGGAAAATAAAGATAAATTCAATGAATGGATAATTTGATAAATTTATGAATAAAAGAATTATTATTACTGGAGGTACTGGAAGATTTGGAAGTATTTTAAAAAGATACAAAACTAAACACAAAATTTTTTTTCCTACAAAAAAAGAACTAGATATTCTTAACTCCAAAAAGATTGAAAAATATCTTAGGTTAAAAAAACCAAATATTCTCATTCATCTCGCTGGCTTATCACGTCCAATGAAAATGCATGATGAAAATATTTCTAAAAGTATTGATTTAAATATTATTGGTACTGCCAATATCACAAAAGCTTGTGAGAAGAATAATATAAAATTGATATATTTTTCAACCAATTATGTTTATCCAGGTACAAAAGGAAATTACAAAGAAACTGATCCTTTATTACCAATTAATAATTACGCATGGTCTAAATTAGGTGGCGAAACATCAGTACAATTATATAAGAACTCCCTTATAATACGTGTCTGTATGACTGAGAGACCTTTTGTTCATAAAGTTGCTTTTGCAAATGTAAAGACTAGTTTTGCATATCATGATGAAGTCGTAAAAATATTATTTAAAATTCTTAATAAGAAAGGTGTTTTAAATGTTGGTGGGAAAGCAAAAATAATTTATGAGTTTGCAAAAAAAGATAATAAAAGTGTAAAAAAAATTTTTTTAAAAAAAAATTCAAATCTAGGAATGCCATTTGACTCATCTTTGAATTTATCGAAATTAAAAAGAATTTCAAAAATTAAGATATAAGACAATGGAGAGGTGGCCGAGTGGTTGAAGGCGCACGCTTGGAAAGCGTGTATAGGGGAAACTCTATCATGGGTTCGAATCCCATTCTCTCCGCCAAAAACTTATGTTTAACAATTTTTTAAAATTGATAAAATTTAAACAATAGGTTAATGAAAATTAATTAAAAAATTATCTAAAAAGTCATCAGATGAATAAATTAAATATTTATTGTATGTCATTGTATAACTCAACTTATGATATAATTAAAAATCTTGGTTATATCCCAGTAGGTCTTAAAAATAATGATTTTTCAAAATCTTGGCTGAGAGACAATACTTTAAAAAATATATCTGAAAAAAATCCATATTATGGAGAATATACTTTTTATTATTGGTATTGGAAAAATTTATTAAATTTAAATGATAAAAATAATTGGGTAGGTTTTTGTTCATACAGAGAATATTGGGGAAAAAAAGAAAAAATACATAGTGGAGAATTAAAAGATCTTGTTTTAAGAAAACCTCATGAGGAATGGGAAAAATTTGATGCTATAATTGGTGAGCCAATATTTATTGGCGGAACAAAATTAATTAAAATACTTAAATATGGTAAACTAGCACTAATAAGAAACCCAAAATCAATATTTTCAGCAAAAGGAAAAACAATAAGATGGCAATTTGATATGTTTCATGGAATTGGAAATCTAGATAAAGCAATTGATTTGCTTCCAGATAAAGATAGGGAGGATTTTAGATATTTTACTAGAAACGAAAATTCCTTTGCAAGAGGAAACATGTTCATATGTAAATCCCCTAAAATAATTGACTCCTATTTCAGCGAAGTTTTTGATTGGTTATTTAAATGTGAAAAAATATTTGGTTTTGATCTTGAGGGTTATGGAAAAATACGAATGTATACATTTTTAGCTGAAAGATTTTTACCTTTTTGGTTTAAAAAATACTCAAATTATCTTGAATGGCCTGTGATTTATTATGATATAGGTAAAAAAAAATGAAAAAATTTACTTTTAAAAAGTTTACTAAAAAAAGTGGAAGTTTAATTCCATTTTCATTAATTAAAGATGTGCCATTTAAGACAAAGAGAATATTTTTAATTTATGGAAAAAAAAATTTTACTAGAGGTGACCATGCGCATCACAAGTGTAAACAATTCTTAGTTCCAATCTTTGGTAAAATGGAGGTAGAGTATGAAACAAAATTAAAGAAATTGAAAAAGATTATTAGTTACAAGGATAAAAAAGGCTTGTTATTATATCCAAAGACATGGTGTAAAATTAGATTCAAGACGAATAATTGCATTTTAATGGTTTTTTGTGATAGAGAATATGAGTTTAAAGATTACATAGAAAATTATAAAAGCTTCTTAAAAATTGTTAATAAAAGATAATGAATTTACTAATAACAGGATGTTGTGGTCATATAGGTTCATATTTGTCAGAAAACGTCCATAAAATAAAAAATATAAATAAAACTTATATTGTTGATAATTTAGAGTCCAATCGATTTTACTCAATATTTGACTCAAAAAAAAAAAATAATTTAACTTTTATTATTAAGGACTTAAAAGATCCAAATAGTTTAAAGGATCTTAAAAATATTCATTATGTTATTCATTTAGCATCGATGACAAATGCAGAGAAAAGTTTTGGAAAAAAAAACAAAATGTATGAAAATAATTTGAAATGCTTAAAAACTGTGATCGCATTTTGCAAAAGAACAAAGGCTAAATTAATTCATATTTCATCCACTAGTGTTTATGGAAAACAGGCAAAAATTGTTGATGAAAATTGTGAGGAAAAATATTTAAAACCTCAATCACCATATGCTGATATAAAACTGCTTGAAGAAAAAATGCTAAAAAAAGAGACGAGATCTTTAATTTATAATACCTTTCGATTTGGTACAATAGCTGGGGTTTCTAAAGGTATCAGATTTCATACAGCTGTTAATAAATTTTGTTTTAATGCAGCAACCAATAAAGACATTCATGTTTACAAGACAGCATTGAACCAATATAGACCCTATTTATCTCTTAAAGATGCTTTTAAAGTTTTTAAATTTTCAATTGAGAATAATTTTTTTAAAAATGATATTTATAATGCATTATCTGGAAATTTTACAGTAAATCAAATTATTAAAAAAATTAAGAAATATAAAAAAAAAATTAAGGTAAAATTGGTAAGTTCTGCAATTATGAATCAACTTTCTTATCATGTAAGTCAAACAAAACTAAATAAAGAAGGGCTTATTCTACACTCAGATATAGAAAAAGATATTAAAGATACATTAAAACTGTTAAAAAATATCTAAATGATTTGTAAGATCACAAAAAATAAAATAAAGCCATTTATGTCATTTGGAAAAATGCCGATAGCAAATGGTTTTTTGAAAAAAAAAAATTTTAAAAAAGAATTTTTTTTTAAAATGGAGGTAGGATTTTCTAAAAAGCTTTCTCTATTTCAATTGAATGATCACCCAAAACCAAAGTTAATGTTTAATAAAAACTATCCATTTTTTACTGGGAGCTCTAAAGGTATGGTTAAGCATTTTAAAGAATATTCAAATTGGATTAAAAGAAATTATTTAAAAAGAAAAAAAAATCTTATAGAAATTGGATCGAATGATGGTACGTTTTTAAAGAATTTTGATAAAAAAAAGTTTAATATTTTAGGTATTGAGCCATCTTCCAATGTTGCAAAATTATCAAGTGTTAAAGGTATTAAAACGATAAATAGTTTTTTTACATTTCAAACTGCAAAAAAACTTAAAAGATTAAAAAAAAAAACAGATATAATATGTGCAGCTAATGTGATCTGTCATGTTCCCGATTTAACTAATTTAATAAGAGGTGTAGATTTATTATTAGATAAAAATGGTTTTTTTATTTTTGAAGAACCATATTTAGGCTCAATGTATGAAAAAACATCCTATGATCAAATTTATGATGAACATATATTTATGTTTTCTGCTACTTCAATAAAGAAAGTTTTTAAATTATTTAACTTTGATTTAATAGACGTAATTAGTCAAAAAACTCATGGTGGTTCTATGAGGTATGTTGTAGGAAGAGCAGGTGTTCATAAAATAAAAAAAAGTGTAATTAAATTACTTAAAGATGAAAAGAAAAAGAACATAGATTCACTAAAAGGCTGTTTGAATTTTAAGAAAAAATGTGAAAATTCGAGGAAAAAATTAAAAGATAAAATAAATAGTATTTTAAAAAAAGGAAAAAATATTGCTGGTTATGCAGCAACATCAAAAAGCACAACAATTTTAAATTATTGTGGAATAAATTCTAATCATATTGATTTTATCTGTGACACTACGCCAAACAAAATCAATACCTACACACCCGGAACACATATACCAATTGTACCTGTTGAGCACTTTAAAAAAAATATTCCTGATTATACTTTCTTATTTGCTTGGAATCACAAAAAAGAAATATTTCTTAAAGAAAAAAAGTTTTTAAAAAAAACCAAATGGTTTGCTCATGTTAATATTTGAATGATTAGATTTTGGTCATATAAACGAGAATTAAAAAAGTACGAAAAAAAAATTAGCTACGGAATTAAAAAAACTTTAAATAGTGGCCAAATTTTTTTTGGAAATGAATTATTAAAATTCGAGAAAAATTTTATAAAAAAATATAGATCAAAGTACGGAGTGGCTGTTGGAAGTGGCACTGATGCCTTATTTATTGCATTAAAATCACTTGGTATTAAAAAAGGTGACGAGGTGATTACAGCTGCAAATACAGCAATACCAACAATATCAGCAATTAGAAGCACTGGAGCAATGCCAAAATTAGTTGATATAGATGATAATTATCTTATCGATGTATCTAAGATAGAAGCTGAAATTACAAAAAAAACAAAAGTGATTATCCCAGTTCATTTATATGGACAGGTTTGTAATATGGATAAAATCAAAAAAATCTGTAAAAAAAATAATTTAATTATTGTAGAGGATTGTGCCCAATCACAAGGAGCAAAATATAAGAACGAATTTTGTGGAACAATTGGAAAATTTGGATGTTTTTCATTTTACCCAACAAAAATTTTGGGTGCATATGGTGATGGGGGTTTTATTTTAACAAATGATTACAATTTATACAAAAAAGCGAAGAGAATAAGATTTTATGGAATAGAAACAACGGATAAAAAAAATAGATTTTTTAATAAATATTATTCTAATGAGGATGGAATAAACTCAAGACTTGATGAAATTCAAGCAAGTATTCTAAATTTTAAACTATCAATGATTGAAAAACTTATTAAAAAAAGAAGACAATTAGCTAAATTATATTTCGAACAGCTAAAAGATACTAATATAACTTTACCCAAACTGAACGAGAATTCTAATCATGTATATCACTTATTCACTGTGTATCATCCTAAAAGAGAAAAAATTATTAAAGAATTAAAGAAAAGTTCGATAGAAACTAAAATTATTTATCCATATCCAATACATACTATGAGACCTTATAAAAATTTATTTAAAAACAAAAAAAGTTTGAAAGTTTCTGAAATTAAAGCAAAAGGAATTTTTTGTTTACCTATTTATCCAGAACTTAAGAAAGCTGAAATAATTACAATATGTAAAAATATAAAAAGAATTTTAAAAAAGATTTAATTCGATTAATGAAACTTAAGATGCAAAAAGATATTACTGTGATCGTAATATTATTTAACACTCCTTTTAAAAAAATAATAAATTTGAAACAATATAAAAATTTTAATTTAATCATTTTTGAACAAGGTACACAGCAGAGCTCAATCAGAGAAATAAAAAAAATATTAGATTTTAAATTTAATTATTTTTATTCAAAGAAAAATTTAGGACTGTCAAAAGGTATGAATTTTCTAATTAAAAAAACAAAGACAAAATATTGTTTTATCACAGAACCAGATATTTCTATTAATGAAAAATCAATAATTAACTTAAAAAAAACAATTAAATTAAATAACAATCTTTTACTAGTAGGCCCAAGCTATAAAAAGAAAAAGACTAAAAAAAAAAATTTTCAAATAACAAAACAAATTGATTTATCTTGTGTCTTATTTGAAACAAAAAAAATGAGAAAATTTAATCTTTATGATGAGGATTTTTTCTTTTTTTGGACAGATACTGATCTTGTTAAAAGAGTTAATGAATCTAATTATAAGATGGCAATATCAAAAAATTCTTTTGCATTACATAAAATGAGCACTTCATCAAATAATAAAATTAGTATCAATCTTTTGAGAGAAAAAAGTTATAAATATGGTGAACTAATTTTTGACTATAAACATGGAAGTTTAAGAGCTTTAAAAATTGTTAGGCAGTTATTCCAAAGTTTATTGAAAACTTTATTTTTCTTGATAGTATTTGATAAGAAAAATTTTTCAATCAACTGTGGTTATATATTTGGTATTTTAAATTTTTTAATATATCTATTAAAAAAAAAATTAAAGTTCTTTCCTAATTTCTTTTAAGGGTGTTCCATTTTTATCTTTTTTAGATAGAATTGGTTTTTTTATTTTCCAATTTATTTTCAATTCTGGATCATTCCATTTAAGAGTTCTCTCAGATTTCTTATGTCTATAATTTGTACACCTATAGTAAAGAGTACAACTTTTTGAAAGACAAACAAATCCATGAGCAAAACCCTCTGGGATGTAAACAGAAAAGTTCGAATTATTATTCATTTTAATTGCAACATGTTGACCAAAAGTTTTTGACTTTTTTCTCAAATCAACTGCTACATCAATTACCTCACCTTCAACAACAGTGATTAGTTTTCCCTGGGGGTTAAATTTTTGAAAATGCAATCCCCTTATCGTATTTTTTTTGGAACGTGATAAGCAATCAAAAATTAATTTTTTTTTTAAAATTTTTTTTTTGAAAACTTCTTTAAAGAATCCTCTATTATCTTTATAAACTTCTGTTTTTAAAATTATTAGACCTTTAAGCTTAGTTTTTTCAATATGCATTATATTATTTTATACATTGATTTCTAAATAACCACCTAATTAAAATATTTGAATGATATTTAGTTGAATAAATTGACACAATTTTTGATGATTTGAAAAAAAAATTGGAATTTACTAAAATTTTAATCAATGTTAAATAAGCCTTACGTTTCAATGGTTTTAGGCCCTAATATCCACAATTTTTAAATTTAAAATAAGCATTTTTGAAAAAAAATGCTATAATTTTTTTTTCCATAAATATCAAAATGACAAATAAAAAATACCAAGCAGACTCAATCAAAGTTCTCAAAGGTCTTGAAGCTGTTAGAAAAAGACCCGGAATGTATATTGGTGACACTGATGATGGAACAGGATTACATCATATGGTCTATGAAGTTGTTGATAATTCAATTGATGAGGCTTTGGCAGGATACTGTAAAAACATTCATTTAAGTATTAATAAAGATGGCACGATTACTGTTAGTGATGACGGAAGGGGAATTCCAGTTGATATACACAAAGGTGAAAAGAAGTCAGCAGCAGAAGTTATAATGACTCAACTCCACGCTGGAGGAAAATTTGATCATGACTCATATAAAGTTTCAGGAGGATTACATGGAGTGGGAGTTTCTGTAGTAAATGCGCTTTCTGAAAAATTAGAATTAGAAATTAATAGAGACGGTAAAAAATATTTTATTGAATTTAATGATGGTGAAGCTAAAGCACCTCTTAAAATTATTGGAAAATCAAAAATAACGGGAACTCAAATAACTTTTTTACCATCTAAAAAAATTTTTTCTTCAATCAAATTTAGTGGAAATATAATTATAAAAAGAATGAGAGAATTGGCCTTTTTAAATAAAGGTATTAAAATATTTTTTAATGATATAAGTCAAAAAAAGGAAAAAAAAGAGGAATTTAGGTATGATGGGGGAGTTTTAGAATTTGTAGAATTCCTCGATAGCAAAAAAGAAAAATTACAAAATAAAAATGGGAATGATTTATTTAAAAAACCTATTTATATAGAAGGTAAAAACGGAAATATTGAGATTGAATGTTCTTTAAAATGGAATGCTGGATACTCAGAAGATGTATTGCCTTATACAAATAATATTTATCAAAAAGATGGAGGAACCCACGTTTTAGGTTTTAGAAGT
>MDSW01078632.1_pt1 | contig 10663 bp, 15 predicted proteins | sample 811171 | NCBI WGS metagenome assembly MDSW01 (sample SAMN05326641, study PRJNA326480) | marine metagenome | isolation source: seawater | place: Atlantic Ocean: North West | collected 2012 | reverse complement strand
TGCTGGCACTGGTGTTGGTAAGTCTTTGTTTATGTGTCATGTCGCAAGCAGTGTGTTACTCCAAGGCAAGAACGTACTATACATCACAGCTGAGATGGCTGAGGAAAGAATTGCAGAAAGAATTGATGCTAATCTTTTGAATGTTCCTATTGGAGATATTGCAGGTCTTCCAAAGCAGATATTTGAAACTAAAGTCAACAATGTTGCGCAGAAAACTCAAGGTTCTCTTATAATTAAGGAATATCCTACTGCTACTGCACATGCAGGACACTTTAAGTCACTTCTTAATGAGCTTGCACTTAAGAAGTCATTTAGACCTGATATTATTTTTATTGATTACCTCAATATATGTGCTTCCGAAAGATATCGCGCAGGAAGTAATGTCAATTCATATACTACTGTCAAGGCAATTGCTGAAGAGCTTCGAGGGTTGGCTTGCGAGGCAAACGTCCCTATCGTTTCTGCCACGCAGACCACTCGCTCTGGTTATGGCAGCAGTGATGTTGAGCTTACTGACACTAGTGAGTCCTTTGGTCTCCCTGCTACTGCTGATCTTATGTTTGCCCTTATTTCAACTGATGACCTTGAGGGGCTTGGACAAATACTAGTCAAGCAATTAAAGAATAGATACAACGATATCAATATCAATAAGAGATTTGTTGTGGGTATTGATAGAGCAAAGATGAGACTGTATGACTGTGAACAGTCTGCACAAGAAGACCTTCTTGACAACAAGAAGGATGAAGAGTATAGTTACGATGAAAAACCAAAGAAGACATTCGATGGATTCAAATTCTGATAAATTTATGACTGTAGACACACAAAGATACCTGGAATTTGTAGATGGCGTCACTTCAGAACAAAGTAAAGACCACCAAGCTTTTGTATATCGTATCCAAGAACTTGAAGGTCAAGAGTTTCCTACCGAGCGATTGCTTACTGCTGCTGTAGGAATGTCTGCTGAGGCAGGAGAGTTTACTGAGATTGTAAAAAAGATTGTCTTTCAAGGCAAACCTGTAAATGAGGAGAATCTGTTTCATCTCAAACGTGAACTTGGAGACATCATGTGGTATGTTGCTCAAGCATGTATGGGTCTTGATACTACTATTGATGAGATCATTGAAATGAATGTGGAGAAACTTGAGAAACGCTATCCTGGTGGATCTTTTGATGTTCACCACTCTGAAAATCGTAAAAAAGGAGATGTATGATTAAACTTGAACTTGATGTGAGAAGTGCAGTTGCTGTAAGGCAGGCATTATTTCGTGAACAGAATGGATATACATCAGATGTATCCTGTTGCCCAACAAGAATCATTGATATTCGTAATATCATTGTAAACATTGATAACCAAATTGAGGAGACACTGAAAAATGAATCTGAAACCACTAACAACTGATGAAGTTCATGCAGCATCAGATAGGTTTTTCCCCCTATTTGATATTATTCTTAGGAATATGCCAGAAGGTTCAAAGACTGAAGATTGTCTGAAAGTGATGGAGTCTGTTTGTGCTCTTGCTCATAAGATGAGACTTGAAGATCATCCAGATCATATGCCTTTTGGATTTAATAAGAAAAAACAAAAAGAAGAAGAAGTATAAATAAAAATAGGAATAGTAATTGCGAACGAAAATGTCTTCATCAATGAGTAACTTCATGGAAGCATATGGTGCTGTCCATAGTGTGGAAGCAAAGGAAGAGTATTACTCACAAAGAGATCCAGTCAGTGAAATGAATATTGCATCTCTTACTGATAATGATCTTCGTGAAATCTCTGAAGAAGTATGTGAAATTCTTTTTACTGAGGAAATCCAAGTTCAAGAGGTAGCAGACATCCTGTCTGAAGTCCTTGCAGAGGGAGAGAATACTGGCAGAAATGCTAAACTCTCCAGACTCTTTGATGCATTTGCTGAGACATTCACTCGCATTCAATCAAAAGCAAATCAACTTGAAGATTTTGCAAAGTATAGACAAACTAAGAGACTTCAGGAAACTTGGTCTGTAAGACATAATCAAGAGAAGAGAATTCAAAGGCATCATTCTGCTTTGGTGGCAGAAGAAGTTGCTGTTGTGAAAGCAGGGATTCTTAAAATGATTGAAGGTTACAAACCTCTTCCTAAAGAGAAGATGGAGCGTCAATCTAATAAGGCTTATGATAAAGAAGAGGGGGCAGCTAGAAAAGGTGATGAAGCAGGTGCCAATAAGCAGATGCAACGTAGAATTGCAATTCAGAATCCTTCAGGGCGTAAAGCACAACTAGCTAAAGAGGATAAAGATCCTTGTTGGGATACCCACAAAAAAGTTGGGATGAAAAAGAAGGGTGGCAAGATGGTCCCAAACTGTGTACCCAAGAATGAAGAGTTTGTAGCAGAGAAGAAAGGTTCTAAGCCTGACTACCTTGACTTTGATGGTGATGGTGATGAGAAGGAGTCAATGAAGAAAGCACTTTCTGATAAGAAGAAAGGTGTGAAGCATAATGAAGAAGTGTCTTTCTCTGAAGCAGAACTCAAAGCATTTGAAGAGATTGTAAATTCCTGGGAGGACTGAGTGAATGGCAGATACAGCTAAATTTGAAGCTGCTAGTATTGCCTGTTATTATCAAGCTATCAACAATGGTCAATCAACTGAACCAGGTGCTAGTCCTGAGATGACTGATGCCATGGATAAAGAATATCCTGGCATGTCAAGAGAGTGGAGAGAGGGTATTCTTGCAGGAGCAGATGCTCTTATGGAATATCTTAACCATAGACCTGGCACAAAAGATGGATCATATTTGTATGCTCACTATGATGGTAGAACAAAATCTGTCCCTGCTAATGATTCATCAACAATCATTAATGATGTGTGGGATGGATTTACTAGGGCACAGAAAGACATATTCACAGGAAAGAAAGACTCTTGGAACACTGCTGATGTCTACATGGTGAAGAGGTCTCAAGAGACCTCTCTTAAAAAATATATTGAGGAATTGAGAAAAGAACTTACTGAAGGTATGGATCCTGAAGTATATGTTGGTACTATCAATACATTGATGTCTAAAGCATTGAAGGATAAGATTCTTCTTCCCATCTCATTGAAGCAGAAGACTAGAGGTGCTAATGTAAAAATTACTGAAACTAATCTGACTATGGGTCCTGATGGGATAGATGTTCAGGATGGTAGTATTGAGACTCCAATGAAGACTGTATTTGATATTTCTACTAGAAGTGGTGAAATTGACTTTGCTGGTAACTCACTTAGGTTTGCTGCTAGATTTGAGGCAGGAACTTATGCTAAAAAGTATTCATGGGAGAGCAAAGGTTCTAGTAAGACTTCAGATGCTACTGAACCTAGAGACCTTGTGCTGAATAATAAAGGTAAGTATACTACTGCAACTGCTAGAAATGGTTCTATACCAGGACCAAAGATGGCAGAACTTGTTAAAAAATACTCTGGTGAGGATATTAATCATAATATCCCTATGAATAGAGCATTGAATGATAGTGAGGTTACTTATTGGAAATCCTACATCAAGAAGATTATTCAAAACTCTGGTGGTATTTCACTTGACCTAGGTAACTTTACAATTGATGGAAAGAAATTAACACCTGATAAATTTATTCAATCAGTAGCACTGATGGATAAAGGAAAACCAGGAAATAAAAATATGGATCAGAAGATTAGAGCAAAACTGAGGCATCTTAGATACATCAAGATGTTTATTGATGCTAAAAGAAAAGGTAAGATGGCAGAGTTAATAGCTCATGCGTACTTCCTTTCCTCTAAAATGAATATTTCTCAGAAAGACATGGCTGGTCCTTTCATCAAGGTGCAGTAAAGTAACTGGCATACAGAATTGACAGCAGGGCAGAGATCTGCTATGATAGACCTATACAAGAAACGACTATGATTGACCTGAGGACTGGCAACTGTATTGAACTTGCTAAAGGTCTTGAAGATAATTCTATTAATTGTACTGTAACTTCCCCTCCTTACAACAAATGTGGTGTAGGTGGGGGTTTGTTTCGTAAGATTGAATATGCTGCTTTTGATGACACTCTTCCTGAGGATGAGTACCAGAAGCAGCAGATTGAACTGCTAGATATCCTGTTTGATAAGACAAAGGAGGGAGGGTCACTTTTTTATAATCACAAGGTAAGGTATTATAAAGGTGATGCTATCTCACCATGGGCATGGTTGACTAAGACTAAGTGGAACATTAGAGAAGAAATTGTATGGAACAGAGGTAGTGGTCCTGAGATTTCTGGATATAGATTTATTCAAACTGATGAAAGAATCTTTTGGTTATGTAAAGGACCAAAGCATCCTAGATTGCCTAGGAAGTGTGCTGAGTGGACAAGTGTATGGAAGTTTGGTCCTGAGATGAGGAATCCTCATCCTGCTCCATATCCTATTCAACTCCCTACAAGATGTATTCATGCTGTAATGCAAGAACCTGGTGTTGTTCTTGACCCATATAGTGGTTCTGGAACTACTGGTCTGGTTGCTAATCTACTTGGACATGATTATATTGGGTTTGATCTCTCTGAAGAGTATCATGATATGGCAAGGAAAAGGATTGCTGAACCATCTAAGAATGATCTTAAAAAGTTTACTGATGAGACAGGTGTATCTCCTGAGTCTGACTCTGATGTCTTCAATTTGGCAGACACCTAAATATCCTTATGGGGAAAAATTATAACTAATGAAATCCTTTTTAAGTTTCTTTAGGGAAGCAAGAACATCTCAAGCATCAGATCAGGCAGAACGCCTGAGACTGACTGGTGATGGTCATGGCAACTGGTTTGACAAAGATGGTAGCAGAGTTGCTGTAACCAAAAGTGGCAGACTTGAGATGCTGTCAAAGAAAGAAAAACAACAGACTGATGATGCAGAATCTAAAGAAACAAGTCAGCAACCTGAGCAATCAACATCTCAAGAGCAAGGAGAGTATGGAGCATTTACAGATGGAACTCAAAGGAGAATGCCTCAACCTACAAGAGCAGATGGTTCGCCTAAAGAAGATCTTGGACCTTTAACTGTAACTTTTGGTAGATTCAATCCACCTACAGTAGGTCATCAAAAACTTTTAGATGCTGCTAAGAAGGCAGCAGGTAAAGGATCTTTAAAGATTTACCCATCAAGATCACAGGATAAGAAAAAGAATCCATATGATCCTGATGAGAAAGTAGATGTGATGAGGCAAATGTTCCCTGATTATTCAGAGAACATTGTAAATGATCCTAATGCTAGGACTATATTTGACGTTCTGAAACAGGGGCATGAAGATGGATATTCAAGTGTTAAAATTGTCGTTGGTGGTGATAGAGTTAAGGAATTTGAAAAGCTCTCAGGAGATTATAATGGCAAACTCTATGATTTTTCTGGTGTGGAGACTGTATCTGCTGGAGAAAGAGATGAGGATGCAGAAGGCGTAGAGGGAATGTCTGCTTCTAAAGTGAGAAAGGCTGCAGCAGAAAATGATTTTAAATCATTTAGACAGGGTGTTCCTAAGATTATTGATGATAAGACTGCTAAACAGATGATGTCTAATCTTCGTAAGAAGATGGAAGTGAAAGAGGGATGGAGTCTGTGGGAGATTGCACCTAAGTTTGACTGGAAGAATCTTAGGGAAAGTTATGTCTCTGGTAATATCTTTAAGTTAGATGGTTTGGTTGAGAACCTGAATACTGGACTGATTGGTAAGGTTATTAGAAGAGGGACTAACTATCTTATCTGTGTAACTGAAGATAATATTATGTTCAAGTCTTGGATCAAAGACCTGAAAGAGTATACAGAAGTCAAGATGAGTAGGAAGAATAGACTTCCTGGTAAACCAAACACTTTGACTGGAACATCTGGATACTTTAAGTATGCTGCTGACATGACTCCTGGATTTGATAAGGGAGAAAAGACAAATGTTCAGACTGGTGGCAAACCATATAAAGGATATGGAAGAGAATTCATAAATAAATACAGAAAAAAGAAGTAATCTAGTGTCATGATCTCTGAACAAGACAATACACCAGAAGAGGTGAAGAGTAGGGTCACTCAAATGACCAAAGCAATTAGATATAAAGCAAAGAAAGAAGGAGGCAATCTCTTTAAAGCTTTTAATGATTTTATGGGATCTCAGTCTGGCATTAGTTCAACAGAACGTCAGGCAGTGAAGCAGAAACTTGGGTTGACTGAGCATTCTTCATGGAGAATTGATCTTGAGCTTCGTGAAGTTGCTGATATTCCATCATTATCTCCTAAGACTGATGATGATATGGATAAAGAAATTAAAGAAAAGAAAGTAAATAATAAAATTGTAATTAATCCTCCAATGAAGGAGGCATTTGAAGCATTGGGTGGGAGTATCCTTGAAGTAGTTGAAATTGAAGAGCAGGAAGTTGATCCTGAAAAGAAAAAGCAACTTCAAATGAAGGGACAAATGATGAAGAGGCAGCAACTTCTTGATAAGCAGAGATTGCAGGCTCAGAAGTCAGGTAAAATTCCAATGGGGCATGCTGAGGGGTATGCTCCTGGTGATGTTGATCAGAAAGTTGGTGCTGTAACTGCTATTCCTAAGAAGGATCAGGATGATGCCAAGGCACGTATTCTTGCTAAGACTAAAGCAAAGCGTGAGAAGATAAAAGAAGCAGCACTTGAAGAGAAAGTCCTTGATAAAGCAGAAACTGATGAGAAAGAAAAGATTGTTAAGGGGATGAAGAAGAACCTTAAAGGTTTTAAGAGCAGATATGGTGTTGATGCTAAGTCAGTGATGTATGCTACTGCTACTAAGATGGCAAAGAAGCACATGGATACCAGTAAGTCTGATCGTAGATATGGTGTTGAGTGATGTCTGCTATCAAAGAAATTTACAGCGCTACTGATTCAGGTCGTGCTTCTAAGATTGCCAGAGATGATGCTGAGAAGAAGAAGTTTGCTAAGGCAGACCAGAGAATGAAGTTTGGTAAGTTTATTCAAAAGGCAAAAGATGCATCAGATAAATTGAAGCCTGGTGAAGTTAAGAGGTATGATAAGAAACTTGGCAAGTGGATCTCTAACAAAGACTAATTGATATATAGAGTATAGATATCATATGAGGTTATCATGCTTTCTTTTTTACTTCCATTAGCATCCAAAATCATCTCTGATGCAGTTTCAAAGATTCCAGAAAATGAAGAACTTGGTGAGAAGATGGTTGAGATCTGTCTTGTTATTCTTGCTAAAGCAGTTAAGCTGACCAAGACTGACATGGATGATCAACTACTTGAAGTTGTCACCAAAGCAATTAAGAATAGAGAAGAGTAATTCTGTAGGAGACAAACTTGTCTCCTATTTTTTTATAAATATTTCTATCTAACAAAGTTTATTAGGAAAAGACATGGCACTTTGGGGAAATAATGACAACGTAGATTCAGTCGGCGCTGTTGTCTTAGATTATGATACTGGTGTTGTCACTGGAACAGGTACTTCCTTTGGTCAAGTAGGTTCTGCTTCAACTGGTGACGTAATTCGTTTTGGCACAAAAGCAACCACATACTTTGGTGATGCTGTAATTGTCAGCATTGCTAGCACAACACAAGTTACAATTGGCAGCACAATGGCACTTTCAGGTGCTGCTATTGGTGGTGTACTGTTTGGAATTACTCAACTTCCTAAATCAAGTATTCTTGATTCCAAGTATAGTCAAAGCAATATTCTAAACAATCCAGGTGATAATTTTGTCTATGGTGTAACAGAGGTAGAAGGTCTTCAGGTAGCTGACCCCACATATTGGGGCATGCATGAGGGATGGGTTGGAGTTACAACATATGTTGATACAGATGGAAACTTCAGAGTTAAGAAAGAAACTCTTGTTGCAATGTCTGGAATCACAACAGGAACCACAGATTACCCAACACCTTAGTATAATTAGATGTTATTTAATGAATTGAATGAGAAGAATTTTCTTCTCTTTGCTATTAAACATTATCAGAACCCTCAAGCAGTAACACGTGAGGACTTTGATAAGGATCTGAATCACTTCAGGTATATCAAAAGGTTATTAAAAAGATATAAGAGTAGTGGTGAATTAAGGACACATTTATTGATAAACCACTTCATAATTCTATATAATGTGTTTGGTGATGCCACTACTCCAATGCTTTTTTATAAAGTTGATGAAGACTTGTGGGATGTAACAAAAACTTTTATAGTCTTTTTGGATAGACTTCCAGAATATCCTAAAACTGCTATTCATGATATTGAAATGGATCAGAAATGTCTAGAGGAGTTAAGGAGAGTTACTAATGGATAAGGACAAGATTGATAAGGTCATTAATGCATTTCGTTCAGCAATGTATAATGAATTTAGTGTCAATGAAGAAGGTATGGTTGCAAATCCCCCTGGAGAATCTGGTGGGTTTGGCGGATCTTCTAATCCAAAGGGACCAACTGCTGGTTATGACTCTGCTATGAAGTTTGATGGTAGAAACAAATATGTTAGAAAGGCTATCAAAGATTTGATGGATAGGAAAACTAAGAGACAAGAAAGGTCAGCAAGAAAGAAGGCATCAAACTTCAATCCGTACTTTAATTTCAATGGAAGATCAAGTTAAGATTGCAGTACTTGAACAGAAGATATCAGATCTTGGACCAATAGTCCTTAAAATAGATGCAGCTATTGATAAATTAAGTGAGGTAAATACTACAGTTAGCAAAATGCTTGCTGTTCATGAAGAACGAATATCAAAACAAGAAGAAATTGACATTGTACTCTTTACAAAAATTGACAAACTCCGTGATAAAATGGACTCAGATCATTACAGTGTGTTGCAAAGAATACGTGGATTAGAGAAGCGTGTTTGGATGGCAATGGGTGCCTTGGCATTTTTGTCTTTTGCTGCTAGTAATGGAACATCCATCCAAGGACTCTTGACGCATAAAGAACCTTCTACTAGAATAGAGAGAAGTTATACGAACTAAACAGTATGGATTATATTGATGTAAAATACATCAATTTGATTTCTTCAAGACTCTCTAGGTTCAAGAGAGTAAAACCTAACCTCTATAACTGTCGCTGTCCTCTATGTGGAGATTCTCAGAAGAATAAGACTAAGGCAAGAGGTTACTTTTACAGAATCAAGAACAATAGCAACTACAAGTGTCACAACTGTGGTGTTAATATGTCTCTCAATAATTTCTTAAAAGAGATCGATCCTGAGACACATAGAGAATATGTATTTGAGAAATTCAAAGGTGGACATACTGGTAAGAACTATGTCAATGAAACTCCAGAAGATATATTCAAAATTGTTGGCGCATCTAAACCTATGTTTAAAAACAAAGTTAAGATTGAATTGCCTAATGCATTTGATGATCCTACATCAAAGAGGTATCTTCAGGATAGAGCAATCTTCTCTGGAGAGTTTTACTATGCTAAGAACTTTAAAGAGTTTGTAAATACAATCAAACCCAATTCTTTTGATAGCACAAAGTATGGAGAAAAAAGAATAGTTATCCCTCTTTATTATGAGGAGAGATTGATTGGGGTTCAGGGTAGAGCACTGTCTACAAACCCTATTAAATACTTAACCATTATGTTGGAAGACGAGGCACCAAAAATCTATGGACTTGATACAATCAGAAGAGATGCTCCAGTCTTCATTACAGAAGGACCATTTGATAGCACATTCATTTCAAATTCGATTGCTATGTGCGGAGCTGATCTTGATATTAGTAACTGGGGGATTAGCAATCCTGTTTGGGTCTATGATAATGAACCAAGAAACAGTGAAATCGTCAAAAGGATTAAACATACAATTGATAAAGGTGAATCATTGGTCATATGGCCAACCCACATCAGAGAAAAGGACATAAATGATATGATCCTATCTGGACATGATGTTCAGAAAATTATAGATTCAAACACGCATTCTGGTTTAGAAGCAAAACTTAAATTCAATACTTGGAAAAGAATATGAGCAATGGTACAAAAGTAAAAAAGAGGGATGGGAGAATTGAGTCTCTTGACCTTGATAAGATGCACTTAATGGTTGAAGAGGCATGTGTGGGGCTTGCAGGTGTATCTGCTAGTCAAGTTGAGATGACTTCTGGTATTCAGTTCTATGATGGCATCACAACAACAGAAATCCAAGAAATTTTAATTAAAAGTGCTTCTGACCTAATTGATCTGGATCATCCTAACTATCAGTTTGTTGCTGCTAGGCTGCTTCTATTTTCTATTAGGAAGCAATTGTATGGTAAGGTTCGTGAGTTGCCTGCTCTCATTGACCATATTACAGAGTGTGCTTATAATGGAATCTATGATAAGGATATCTTTGCCAATTATACTCTTGAGGAGATTAATGAAGTAGATACTTATATTGATCATGAACGTGATTTTCTATTCACTTATGCTGGACTGAGGCAGGTAGCAGATAAATATCTAGTGCAGGATCGTAGTTCTGGAAATGTCTACGAAACTCCACAGTTCATGTATATTATGATTGCATTGACAATCTTTCGTGACTATTCAAAGGATGTAAGGCTTTCCTACGTCAAGAGGTATTACGATGCAATCTCCAAACACAGAATCAACATCCCAACGCCAATCATGGCAGGAGTCAGAACACCACTTCGCCAATTTGCATCTTGTGTTCTCGTTGATGTTGATGACACCCTCGATAGTATCTTTAGCAGCGATATGGCTATT
>MDSW01067987.1_pt1 | contig 10663 bp, 13 predicted proteins | sample 811171 | NCBI WGS metagenome assembly MDSW01 (sample SAMN05326641, study PRJNA326480) | marine metagenome | isolation source: seawater | place: Atlantic Ocean: North West | collected 2012 | reverse complement strand
TGTTTTAACTAGAGGTGAAAAAGGTGCAGTTGCCATTAATGGAGACGAAGTTGTTGAATGTGGAATAAAAAAAGATCTAAAGATTGTTGATTTAACTGGAGCAGGTGATCTTTTTGCTGCAGGCTTTTTACATGGACATGTAAATAATATGTCACTGAAAGAAAGCTTGGATAAAGGAACTGAAATGTCTTCTAAAGTTATCCAACAAATTGGGGCAAGACTTTAAATCATTTCTTTCTTCTTTTAAAACTTCCCTTACCTTTTTTTGGTTTAACAATTCTTGGTTTATATTTCTTTGATAGAAGATCTTTTGCTATAAAATTTCTTTTTTTCATTTAATTGTATAACCATGTTTTGTGCTATCAATAAAATTTTCATCATTAAACTTGTTAGATATTTTCTTTCTTAATCTATAAATATGTGTCTCAACTGTATGTGTTTCTAAATCAGAAATATAGCCCCATACCTCTTTTTGAAGATTTTCTATATTTCTAGGGGTTTTAGAGTTTTTTAAGAATAAAATAATTTCGACTTCCCTTTCAGTTAACTTTAGACTTACTTTGTTATTTTTAATTCTTCTTGAATTTAAATCTAATGAATAGTTACCAATTAATATATCAGATTGCTCAAGATATTTATGTTTTAATAAACTTATATTTATTTTCTCAATTATTGAATTAAAAGATTCAGGAAATTTGTCTATTATTAATTGAAATTTTTCTCCACTAATTTCATTAAAAGAATTTGTTAAAATTAAATAATTTTGAATATTATTTGTAAAACTTAATAAATCTTTTTTTTCAGAAAAGTAGCAAATTTCAAAATCTAAATAATTTTTTAATTCATTTAAAATTTTATATAATTCTGATAACTTAAAAATTATTATATTCTGCCTCATAAATAAAAAATTATGATAATTAAAATTAAAAATAAAGATACTCTAATTATTGATGAATTCAAACTTAAATGCAGCATAGGAAAAAATGGTATCTCTAAAAATAAATTTGAGGGCGATCTATCTTCTCCAAAGGGAAAATTTGGTCTTGGAACTTTATACTGGAGAGCTGATAGAGTCGAAAAGATTAATACAAAGTTACATTGTAAAAAAATTAAAAAGAATATGGGTTGGTGTAATGATAGTAATAACAAACTTTACAATAAAGAAATTAAAATAAGTAAAAAAATTAAACATGAAAAACTTTATAGAAATGATTATAAATATGATTATTTTATTTTAATAAAGTATAATTTTATTAAGCCCAGAAAAAATAGAGGAAGTGCTATTTTTATCCATCTAACAAAAAACTATAAGCCTACATCAGGATGCATAGCTCTTAAAAAAAAAGATTTTTTTATTTTTGCTAAAATGGTAAAAAAAAATAGTAAAATATTAATAAGTTAATTTCTTGGGCCAAAGATTTTTGAACCTATCCTTAAATATGTCGAAGAATATTTTATTGCTTCCATATAATCTTCAGACATGCCCATACTTAATTCGTTTAAATTTAAATCTTTGTTAATATTGTTCATCTCATAAAAAAATTTATTTGGATCTTCATTTATTGGAGGTAAACACATGGTGCCTATAATATTTAGATTTAAATTCTTACAGGAATTATAAAAGTCTAATAAATTGTCTTTTGATACACCTGATTTTTGAATTTCATCACCAATATTAATTTGAATAAATATTTTTGGTTTATTAGTATATTTTTTCTGTTCTTCAGAAATTTTAGTTGCTAGTTTTAAATTGTCTAATGAATGAATATAATCAAAAATTTCCAAAGCAGATTTAACTTTATTAGTTTGGAGCTTCCCAACCATATGGAGTTTTATATTTTTTTTACTTTTTTTTATTTCATGCCATTTTTCTAAAGCCTCTTGAACTTTATTTTCACCAAAATTAGTATGATCATTTTCAATTAATGGCATAATATGTTCTATAGAAAATGTTTTTGATACTGCAATAATTTTTGGTGTATAATTGTATTTTAACTCATTAACTTTTGCTTTAATTTGAGTTTTTATATTTTGTAAATTTAAAACAGTTTGATGCATTTAAACAATTATTATTTTATAAACAAATTTAATCCTGATCATATCAAAAAATTGGATAAAAATATTTCAATTATTTATAGAAATTATAATTCTATAATTGATATTAAATTATTAATTAAAATAAGGGATTTTTGTAAAAAGGATAGAAGAAAATTTTATTTATCAAATAATATTAAGCTAGCTATTAAACTTGACTTGGATGGTGTTTATTTTCCGTCATTTAATAAAAGTTTAGAGCATCTTTGTTATCAATTAAAAAAAAATTTTCTTATATTAGGATCTGCACATAATCTTAGGGAAATTAGAGCTAAAGAAAGACAAAGAATAAGTTATATTTTTATTTCATCAATATTTAAAAGAGAGAAAAATTACTTAGGTTTTTATAAATTCAAATTTTTATCAAAAATGACAAAAAAAAAAGTAATTGCATTAGGTGGTATAAATAAAAATAATATAAAAAAAATACCTATGCTTAATATTTCAGGTTTTGCGGCAATAAGTTTTTTTAAAGTTTAGAGTAAAAAAAAGGCCCCTTAATGAATAAGGGGCCCTTAATTTTTTTTACTTTTTCTAAATTAAATTAGAATGCAAAAGCAAAATTTATGCTTTTAGACTCTTCATCTTCACCTGAAGCACCATCTTGGCTATCAGTTGAGTTAGCATGACCAGCGATAGTCAAACCACCCATTGTGTATGAAGCAGACATACCTGAAGACTCTTCATCTTCTAATCCAGAGCCTGAGAAGTCAACTTCTTGTCTACCAGCTGAAATTGTTAAATCTTCATTAACTGCGAATGAAATACCATAGTGATCAGCTTCTGTGTCAGATGTTGCAGTAGCAGCGAAATCTACTTCACTTCTTTGCCATCCGATTGTAGCACCACCCATTACGTATTTAACGTACATAGTCTCTTCGTCTTGAGTTGTACCAACTTCACCTGTACCAGCACCAATAGTTAAACCATCCATTAAGTCAGCATATTCTAATACAAATGAACTAGAAGATGTGCTTGCTGGACTGTACATTGCTGAAACAGTTAAGCTTCCAAATGTTCCATTATAGTTAAATGCATTTGTTGAAGAAATATTTCCAACAACACCATGATCTCTACCATCTGTTACGTCATAAACTTCTTCGTAAGCAGTTGGAACAACATCAGCATAGTTGTTTAATCCACCAACACCTTTTGATGCACCTGAGAAAGTAATGGCACCCATGTCTCCACTGTCTATTTTAACACTGTAGTCATCGTAATTACCACCGTCTAACTCGATTTGTAATGAAACTTCCATTCCATTAACATCGCCTGAACCATTAAAGTTCACGCTGTCTCCCATTGACCAACCATTTCCAGTAGTTTCTGAAGCAGAAGTATAGTCAAGAGATGCTCCACCAGTTACAGTTAAATCGCCAGCTGAAACTGAAGTAGCTACTAAAGATCCTGCAAGAGCAGTTAATCCTAGTCTTTTCAATTTGTTCATATTAATACTCCTTATTTAATTATAATTAATTATAAACTGAATGATTTTTAGCAAATATTGTGAATATAATGATCAGAATTATGAATTATATATAGAAATAAATCCATAGTGTTGCAAAAATACATCATTGTATTTAACTTAAATTTTAAGCTGTTTTTTAATAAAATTATGTTAATTAAAAGGTGTTAGTGTTAATTTTCCTTTAATATGACGAAAAATATAAAAATTATGAAATTTCTGTCCATTTTTACCCTATTATTATCAATATTGGTCTTAAATTCATGTGGAATCTATAGACCAGTAGACGCCAGAGATTATCCACCAGACCCAAAATTAAGAGTTAAAAAAAATATTGAAGAAGGAAGAGGATTCCGACTAATGGGTGGCGATAAAAAAGGTGGGGTTTTCGATTTTGCAAGTTCAAATGAGTTATGGAGAGCAAGTCTTGATACTATAGATTTCATGCCATTAGTTTCAGCAAATTATAGTGGGGGAATAATAATAACAGATTGGTATAACGAAGGTGGTGGTGAATCTGTGAAGATTACAATAAGATTTTTATCAAATGAAATTAGAGTAGATGCGCTAAGTATTAAAGTTTTCACAAAAAAATGTGCAGCATCTGCTGATTGTAAAATAGCTGAAAATGAAGGATCACTATCATCTGAATTAAGAAAAAATATTTTAAAAAAAGCTGCTGTATATGCAAAACAAAATAAAGATAAAAATTTCAAAGAGTATCCAGTAACTACACCTGGTGATAATAAACGAGAATAATTAAGTTTTTATAAAAAAATAAGAAAATTTAGTGAACCGTTACAATTTTAAAACTATCGAAGATAAATGGAGAAAAAAGTGGGATACTGAAAAATTTTTTAAAGTAAAATTAGATAAATCTAAAAAAAAATTTTATTGCTTAGAAATGTTTCCATACCCGTCTGGTAAAATACATATGGGACATGTAAGAAACTATACTATCGGAGATGTTCTATCGAGATACAAAATTGCTAAAGGTTTTAACGTTTTACATCCAATGGGATGGGACTCCTTTGGTATGCCTGCTGAAAATGCTGCCAAACAAAACAACTTAAATCCTAAGGAATGGACAGAAAAAAATATTTCTGCAATGAAAAATCAACTGAAAAAATTAGGATTATCAATAGATTGGGATAGAGAAATATCTACATGCTCAAAAGAATATTATAAACATCAACAGTTATTTTTTTTAGAACTTTATGAAAAAGGTTTAGTTTACAGAAAAGAAAATTATGTAAATTGGGATCCAGTAGATCAAACAGTACTTGCAAATGAGCAAGTTATAGATGGTAAAGGATGGAGATCAGGAGCAAATGTAGAAAGAAAAAAACTTAATCAATGGTTTTTTAATATATCAAAATTCTCAGAAGAACTTTTAGTTGGACTAGAAAATCTAAAAGAATGGCCAAATAAAGTAAAAATTATGCAAAAAAACTGGATTGGAAAATCTTTTGGATGTGAAATAGAATTTAAAATAGAAGGTGATCTTCCTATAAAAAATATAAAATGTTTTACAACTAGACCTGATACGCTATTTGGTTTTTCATTTTTAGCTTTATCAGTAGATCATCCATTATCGGAATATTTTAAAAAAGATAAAGAATTTATTAAGTTTAAGGAAGAATGTTCAAAAACAGGAACAACGGAAGAATCCATAGCCTTAGGTGAAAAAATTGGTTTTAAGACTAAATTATTGGCTATAAATCCTTTAGATATTAATCATAAAGTTCCTGTCTATTTTGCAAACTTCGTTTTGATGGATTATGGTTTTGGAGCTGTTTTTGGTTGTCCTGCTCATGATCAAAGAGATTTTGATTTCGCAAAAAAATATAAATTAAAAATTAAAACAGTTGTTAAACCAATTGACAAAAATGATGATTATGAAGTTAAAAAGGAAGCATATGCAGGTGAAGGCATAATTTTTAATTCAAATTTTTTAAATGGATATAAAGCACCTGAAGAGTCAGTAATAAAAACTATAGAATATCTTGAAAAAAATAAATTAGGAAAGAAAAAAATAAATTTCAGATTAAAGGATTGGGGGGTATCAAGGCAAAGGTATTGGGGCTGCCCTATACCTATAGCTTACAATAAATCAGGAAAAGCTTTTACTATACCAAAGAAAAATCTACCAGTTGAATTGCCTGAAAATATAAATTTAGAAACAAAAGGCAATCCTCTAGATCATGTTTCAAAATGGAAAAAAGTTATAATAGATGGTGAAGAATGTTTAAGAGAAACAGATACTCTAGATACTTTTGTGGACTCTTCATGGTATTTTTTAAGATTTTGTTCTCCAAATAATAAAATTTATGGCTTTGACCTCGATGAAATAAAATATTGGATGCCAGTTGATCAATATATCGGTGGAGTGGAACATGCAATACTTCACTTACTTTATTCAAGATTTTTTATGCAAGCAATTGCTTATAAAAATCCAAAATTTAATTTTAAAGAACCATTCAAGGGTCTTTTTACACAAGGCATGGTTTGCCATGAAACTTACAAATCTTTAGACGACAAATGGCTGGGCCCAGATGAAGTTGAAACTAAAGATGGTAAAAATTATTATGAGAAAGGAAATTTAAATAAAAAAGTTACTGTTGGATCAAGTGAATCGATGTCCAAATCAAAAAAAAATACTATAGATCCTGAAGAGATAATTAATAATTTTGGTGCAGATGCAGTAAGGCTGTTTATTTTATCGGACAGTCCTCCTGAAAAAGATGTTCAATGGTCCGAGCAAGGGATGATAGCCTCATACAAATTTATTCAAAAACTATGGGGATTGCACGAAAAAATAAAAAATGTAATTAGTGAAGATATTAAGGGAGAAAAAGAACAATTAACCAAATATACAAATCAATTTATTAACAAAATAAATAATAATCTAGAAAGATTTAATTATAATGTCATAATTGCAAATATGTATGAGGCTTATAACTTTCTATTTAAAAAAATAGATAACAATACAGACAGTTTAAATTTAAAAGAAAACTACAGAAAAATTCTTGCTACTATATCTCCTGTTGTACCTCATTTAGCATCAGAATGTCTTAGTGAATTAAATTTTGATTCAAAACAAGAGTGGCCCGAAATCAATACAAAATACCTTCAAGAGGATAATATAAACTATGTAATACAGATTAATGGAAAGAAAAGAGCCATTTTAAATACTAATAAAGATATAACTGAAGAAAAACTATTAAGTGAGATAAAAAAAAGATCTGATATTAATAAAATTATTATGAACAAAAAAATTAAAAAAAGTTTTTTTGTTAAAAATAAATTAATAAATATTTTACTTTATGAATAAATTTTATAAATTTTTAGTTATATACTTGCTTATAATTGGTTGTGGATACCAGCCTATTTTTTCAGAAAAAAAAGTTAATTTTGGAATTAAAGATTTAGTTTATGATAAAAATAAAAAAGTTGATTTATCAATTAATAAAAATTTAAGAAATTATCGGAGCTTAGAAAATAAAAATATAGCATTAGATTTAGAAATTCTAAGTGAAACTAAAAAAATTACAACATCATTGGATGATAGAGGAGATCCAAAATCTTTTAGATTAGAAATTGAAGTCAGTGCTATTGTTAAAGACGATAATAATGAGACTTACCAAAAAAAATTCAATAAATCGCAGGACTATAATAATAATACAAATAAATTTGATTTAACAAAATATGAAAATTCAATTAAAGAAAACTTAATTAATAAGATTACTGAAGAAATAATAGTCTTCATACTTTCACTTGAGATATAAATGATAGTTAAAACCTTTGAATTACAAAAATTAAATAAAACAGGTGAAAAATGTATTTTATTATATGGAGAAAATGAAGGTTTTAAAAATCAAGTTTTTAATGAAAAATTTTTAAGTAATTTTGAAAATAAAGTAGAGCGTTATGATGAAAATGAAGTCTTAAATAATTTAGATAATTTTATATCAAGCTTAATAAATAAATCCTTTTTTGATAATTCAAAGTTAGTTCTTATATCAAGAGTAAGTGATAAAATAATTAAATTAATTGATATATATATTGATAAGAATATTTCTGATGTAACTATAGTTTTAAACGCTGGTATTCTTGAAAAAAAATCAAAACTAAGATCAAAATTTGAAAAGGATAAAAATTTAGTTTGTATTCCATTTTATAAAGATGACAACAGAGCTCTTACTCAAATTGCTAATAATTTTTTTATAAAAAAGAAAATTTCTTTATCTCAAGAAGTAATTAACTTAATAGTTGAGCGTAGTAGTGGAGACAGAATATATTTAAATAACGAGTTAGAAAAAATTTCACTATTTTTAATTAGTAAAAAAAAAATAAATATTAATGATGTATTAAAACTTACTAATCTTGCAGAAAATTTTAGTATTTCAGAGCTGGCAGATAATTGTTTATCTAAAAATTTATTTAAAGTTAATAAAATTTTTAATGAAAATGTTTTTTCAATAGATGATTGTGTTCTAATTATAAGAACTTTATTATTAAAATCTAAGCGTCTTTTAGAAATAAAAAAAATTCAAAATAGTAATAAAAATATCGAAGAAATAATTTCTAATTTTAAGCCACCAATTTTTTGGAAAGATAAAAATATGGTTAAAAATCAAATAAACAAGTGGAATTTAAAAGATACTGAAAAACTAATCTATAAAATAAACCAAACTGAGTTAACTTTAAAAAAAAATTATTCGAATTCTTTGAATATCGTCTCAGATTTTGTTCTTGATTCAGCCAAATAGCTAATAATTAGCTTTAATAACCATTATAAGCCTATTCAATTGGTCTAGATCTTTATATTCAAATGTAACTTGACCTGTATTATTTTTTTTGTTTTTGATAAAAACTTTAATACCTGTCTTTTCTTCAATGTCAGTTTCTAAACTACTAAGATTAGGATTTTTATTTTTTTGAGATATATTTTTATTAGATTTTAAAGCTCTTATTAGATTTTCAGACTGTCTGACTGATAATTTTTTATTAATTATTTTTTTTGCTAAAAAGTGAGCATTTTCAAGCCCAACTAGAACTTTAGCATGACCTTGCGAAATTTTATTTTCAATAATTAGAGAAATAACTTCTTTGGGTAGCGTTAATAGTCTTAAAGAGTTGGTTACATGTACTCTACTCTTTCCAATAAACTTTGAAACTTTTTCTTGATCATAACCAAAATCATCTATTAATCTTTTATAGCCCTCTGCTTCCTCTATAGCATTTAAATCGCTTCTTTGAACATTTTCAACAATAGCAAACTCTAAAGATTTTAAATTATCTGCTTCAATTTCTACAATTGGTACTTCATGAAGTCCTGCGCTCTGAGCAGCTTGCCACCTTCTTTCCCCAGCAATTATTTCAAATTTATCAACTTGTTCGGATGATTTTCTAACTATAATTGGTTGTATTATTCCCCTTTCCTGAATAGAATTTGTAAGTTCCTCCATTTTTTCTTTATCAAAATTTTTTCTAGGCTGAAATTTATTTCTGATAATTGAACCTATTGATACTTTATTTTTTAGGGGTTTTGAATTTGTATCTCCAATTAGTGAGGAAAGTCCTCTGCCTAAACCTTTTTTACTTTTAAATGGATTCATCATGCAGCACTCTCAACTATTTTATCTTGATTAAGAAATTCATCGGTAAAAGAAAAATATGATTTGCTACCTGGACAAACTTTATCATAAAGAAGTACTGGAACCCCATGCGATGGTGCTTCGGACAATCTTACATTTCTGGGTACTACTGTTTCATAAACTTTTTCTTTAAAATAATTTCTAGCTTCCTGCTCTACCTCTCCAGATAGTTTATTTCTTTTATCATACATAGTAAGAAGTATACCTCGCATGTCGAGAGAAGGATTTAAGTTTGATTTTATCCTATCAATGGTTTTCATGAGTTGAGTAAGTCCCTCAAGAGCAAAAAATTCTGTCTGAAGTGGAACTACAAGCTCGTCCGAAGCAACTAATGCCATAACTGTTAAAAGACTTAATGATGGAGGGCAGTCAATAAGTATATAATCATATAGTGCCCCAGAATCATTCAAAATAGAGCCTAATTCGTCTTTTAATTTGAAGGCTCTTCGGCTGTCGCCAGCCGTCTCTACCTCTAGTCCAGACAAATCTACATTGGAAGTCACTAAATTAAGATTTTCAAACCTTGTTGGTTGAATAACATCTGAAATTTTTTTATTTCCATTAAGTACACTGTAGACAGTCAGTTCAGAATTTTCAGTATTTGATAGTCCAAGACCAGTTGTGGCATTTCCTTGAGGATCAAGATCAATTACTAAAACTTTTTTCTCTTTCATGGTCAGACCTGCTGCTAAATTAATCACGGTGGTAGTTTTCCCTACTCCACCTTTTTGATTAATTACTGAAATAATTTTTTTATCCATTTTTTTTTTGTAAATTTGATATCTTCACAACTGATGACTGATCACTTGTTAAGCTTTTTTTTTCTTCATAATCAAAATTCCATTTCTTTAATGATTCTTTTAGAATATTTTTTCCACCTTTTCCTAAAAACAAAATTATATATTTATAATTTTTGAAATTCTTTGACGCAATATCAAGAATAACTGGTAATGGTTTAAATGCTCTTGAAATTATAATATCTGTTTGTAAATTTTTTTGATTAAAAATATTTTTTTGATTGATTTCAGTATTTAATTTAAGTTTTTTAGAAATTTCTCTTAAGAAAATACTTTTGTGATAGCTTTTTTCATAGAAAACCACTTTAAAACTTGGATTTTTTGGTTTCATCAAGATAGCTAAAACTATACCAGGTAGGCCAGCACCTGATCCTAAGTCAGTACAAACATTATCATCATTTTTATTAATAAAATCAATGATTTGTGCACTATCAACTATATGTCTTGTATTTATTGTCTTTTCGGTACTTGAGCTTATTAAATTTATGTCTTTGTTCTTTCTTAAAATTGATAAGCTATATTTATTAAGTTCATCTAATGTTTCACGTGAAACATTTTGAATTTCAAGTTTTGAGTTTTTTATAAAATTCGAATCGATCAAGCTATATGCTTAATAGACTTTCTTTTGAGATGAGACAACAAAATAT
>MDSW01060352.1_pt1 | contig 10663 bp, 12 predicted proteins | sample 811171 | NCBI WGS metagenome assembly MDSW01 (sample SAMN05326641, study PRJNA326480) | marine metagenome | isolation source: seawater | place: Atlantic Ocean: North West | collected 2012 | reverse complement strand
TTCTTACGTAGAATTAATAAAGAAAAAAAACAACAGGACATTAAGCAAAAGTATATGTCACAGTCTGGCGTTGAAGCATTTATTATGTTAGGAGATGATGAAGCTGGTTCCACTGTCGCATCTCATTTTGTTGATGTATTAAAAGATAGAATTGAAAAAGTCAAAGTATATGACAAAGAAATTAAAGAGTTTACGAAGAAAGAAAAAGTTAAGCGTAAGACTCGATTAGCGGATTCTAATTTGGAGGATTTTATTGAATAATGCGCCTAGCTATCTTGAACGATACCCACTGTGGTATACGTAATAGTTCCGAAGTGTTCTTAAATAATGCAGCAAAGTTTTATGATGAAGTATTTTTTCCATATTGCAAACAGCATAACATCAAACAAATTGTACACTTGGGTGATTATTATGATCATCGCAAGTTTGTTAATTTCAAAGCTCTCAATCACAACCGTAAACATTTCTTAGATAAGTTAAGAAAAAATGGTATGACTATGGATATTATTCCTGGCAATCATGATACTTATTATAAGAATACTAATGATTTAAATTCTTTAAAAGAATTACTTGGCCACTTTATGAATGAAATTCATATTGTAATGAAGCCAACTGTCATGGATTATGATGGGTTTAAGCTAGCTTTATTGCCTTGGATTACTTCAGAAAATCAAGAAGAGTCGATGAACTTCATTAAGAACTGTAAGGCCGATTGGCTCGGAGCTCATCTTGAGTTAACTGGATTTGAGATGATGAGAGGTATTAAAAATAATCATGGTATGGATCATAAAATATTTGAAAGGTTTGAATATGTTATGAGTGGTCACTATCATGTAGGTTCAAAGCAAGATAACATACATTATCTTGGTTCTCAAATGGAGTTTTTTTGGAGTGATGCACATGATCCAAAGTACTTTCACGTTCTTGACACGTCTACTAGAGAATTGGAAAGAGTACATAACCCTCATACTTTGTTTCATCGTATTAACTACGACGATAGCGGGTATGATTATACTGATTACGACGTATCTCAAGCTGATGGCAAGTTTGTAAAAATAGTTGTAATAAATAAGTCTGACCTATTTACATTTGATAGATTTGTTGATAGAATACAGAATAGACCAATACATGAATTAAAGATAGCAGAAAACTTTAATGAGTTTATTGGAGAAAATGTTGAAGATGAAGCAGTGTCAGTAGAAGATACCGCTACGTTATTAGATAGTTACGTAGATGCAGTTGATACTGAACTAGATAAAAATCGTATTAAATTAAATATGAAACACTTATTGACTGAAGCACAGGCCCTTGAAATAGTATGATTTTATTTAAAACTTTACGTTGGAAAAACTTTTTATCCACGGGTAATAACTGGACAGAAATAAAGTTGGACCAATCTAAGTCCACGCTTATTGTAGGCCAAAACGGAGCAGGCAAATCTACTATGCTAGATGCCTTATCGTTTACTCTGTTTGGAAGACCACACCGAAATATTAATAAACCACAACTAGTAAACACAATCAACAACAAAGATTGTAAAGTTGAAGTTGAGTTTGTTATAGGCAAATCCTATTTCAAAGTAGTTAGAGGCATAAAGCCTAATATATTTGAAATATGGAAGAATGGCGAGATGTTAAATCAATCATCTCATGCCAAAGAGTACCAGAAGATCCTCGAGCAAAACATCATCAAGCTGAATCATAAATCTTTTCATCAGATTGTTGTGTTGGGCTCCTCTTCCTTCATTCCTTTTATGCAGCTTCCAGCACAGCATCGGCGAGATGTTATCGAGGATCTTCTGGACATTGGTATCTTTTCTAAAATGAATGTTTTAATAAAGGAAAAAAACATTGATTTAAGAGATAAGCTAAAGGACATAAGTTATAATTTAGACTTAACGAACGAAAAGATAGATCTTCAGTCTAAATATATTAAAGAAGTAGAATCATTAAGTAACGATCAAATTGAAGAAAAAGAAACACAAATTTTTCTTGATGAAGATCTAATCGAAAATTTACAGCATGAAAATGGAAAGCTTTCAGATGAAATCGAGAAACTTTCGGATGGCCTTGAAGAAGGACTCAAAAAAAGCCACAACAAAAAACAATCTCTCTTACAGTACAAAGCTGAATTCAATCAAAAAATCTCGACCCTCGTCAAGGAGTCGAAGTTTTACGAAGAAAATGATACGTGCCCCACATGTTCCCAAGATATTGATTCAGACCTACGATCTGAGAAATTGTCAGCAGCAAAATCTAAAGCAACAGAGATACAGAAAGCATTGGACGATGTCGCTGAACAGTCGACTACTTTGGAATCAAATATTGAACGGCTCAACACCGCCTCTAATGAGATCAGAGAAAAAACCTCACTTATATCAGGTAATAATCGTGAAATCGTACGGTTGCAAGAACAGATTAAAAATCTTACCTCTGCCATATCAAACATTCGCGGCGCTGATGGTGACTTAGCGAAATCAAGAACAGACTTACAGGAATTAAAGACTTCTAAGAATTCTTTACTTGAAAACAAGCTGACACTAAACGAAGAGTACTCTTATAATACCGTTATTGGAGAAATGTTAAAAGACACTGGCATCAAAACAAAAATTATTAAGCAGTACTTACCTATTATTAATAAGTTAACAAATCAGTATCTTCAAGTTTTAGATTTCTTTGTACACTTTAACTTAGATGAATCTTTTCAAGAAACAATTAGATCTCGCCACCGAGATTCTTTTTCATATGATTCATTTTCTGAAGGTGAAAAGCAAAGGATTGATTTGGCTTTACTCTTTACGTGGCGTCAGATTGCTAAAATGAAAAATTCAGTTTCAACTAATCTTCTTATACTAGATGAAACATTTGACTCATCTCTAGATCATGACGGTGTAGATAACCTTATGAAAATTTTATATACACTAGATGATAATACTAACACCTTTGTTATTTCGCACAAAGGAGAAATACTAGAAGGTAAGTTTAAAGATAAGATTGAATTTTATAAAGAAAAAAATTTCAGTAAAATGAAATTTAGTGGTTCCAAGTTAGAAGAATTTGTGGTATAATAGAACTAAATTATGAATGGAGTATGGAATGGAATTAAGTGAAAACACAATTCAAGTTCTTAAAAACTTTGCATCGATTAATTCGAACATCGTTATTAAGAATGGAAAAAATATTTCTACTATCTCTGAAGCAAAAAATATTCTCGCTTCAGTTGATGTAGATGAAGAATTTAATCAAGAAATTGGCATTTATGATCTAAATGAATTTCTTGGAGTTCTAGGTTTGGTTGATAAACCTAGGCTTAAACTAAATGAAGATCACGCAGTAATTGGAGATTCGAGCGGTAGATCTAAGATCAGATATTATTTTTCAGATAAAGAGATGCTTACTTCACCAACTAAGCCTGTGAATATGCCAGTTGCTGATGTAAAGTTTCATTTAGATAATGATACACTAAACAAAATTAAACGTGCTGCCGCTGCTCTTGGCCACACCGAGTTGTCCATTACGCCAGGTGACGGTGTAGTTACTTTAACAGTTACGAGTTCAGATAACTCAACAGCAAATAGTTTTTCTATTGACGTTGTTGGCGAATCACAAGCAGATAAATATAACTTTATTTTCAATATCGCAAACCTTAAAATGTTGTCTGGACATTATGATGTTGAAATTTCATCTAAACTAATTTCGCAATTCAAAAATACAGATAACTCTTTAAAGTATTGGATTGCACTCGAAAAAAATTCTAAATATGGAGAATAACTAAATGGATCATAATAAAGCCTATGAAACAATGAATAACATCGCTCGATCTTGTATCGCAGTGATTGATACAGTCACACAACGTGGAGGCTTTAAAGGTGAAGAGCTTTCTACTATTGGTCAACTACGAGATCAATGTCAGCATGCAATTCAAATTGTAGAATCATATAAGCAAGAAGACGCGTCTGACGAAAAAGAAGATTAAGAAAGGATAAAACTATATTATGAATAATGATTTCTTATGGGTTGAAAAATATCGACCTAAGAATATTGAACAAACTATCCTACCTGAACCTCTTAAAAAAGTATTTCAAAAAATTGTCGAGTCCGGTGAAGTTCCTAACATGCTATTTACTGGCACCGCTGGTCTTGGTAAAACAACAGTAGCCAAAGCTTTATGCAATGAGCTTGACTTAGATTACATTTTAATTAATGGTTCTGAAGAAGGTAATATCGATACTCTTCGTACTAAGATTAAACAGTTTGCATCTTCCGTTTCTTTAGGCGGTGGATATAAAGTTGTTATTTTAGACGAGGCTGATTACCTAAACGCGCAATCTTTTCAACCAGCACTACGTGGATTCATAGAAGAATTTGCTAATAACTGTAGATTCATACTAACTTGTAATTTTAAAAATAGAATTATTGAACCACTACATTCTAGATGTTCTGTGTATGAGTTTAATACTGACAGAAAAACACTAGCTGGTCTTTCAAATCAAATGTTATTTTGGCTCAAGAATATTCTTGATTGGGAAAACGTTGATTATGAAGAAAAGAGTCTTGCTGAAGTCATAATGAAGTATGGACCAGACTGGCGCAGAGTCATAAACGAATGTCAACGATATGCAATTAGTGGAAAGATTGACGCTGGTATTCTTGTAAATCTAAGCGATACATCATATCAAAACTTAATGGCTTATCTTAAAACAAAAGATTTTAAAAAGATGAGACAGTGGGTTGTCAATAATATTGACACGGATGCCTCAGCTATCTTTAGAGGCATATATGATAGAATGTATGAAAATATTAAGCCACAATCTATTCCTCAAGTGGTTCTTATTCTTGCCGACTATCAATACAAGAATGCATTCGTTGCAGACCATGAATTAAATGTTGTAGCTTGTATGACAGAAATTATGGCAAATGTGGAGTTTAACTAATGGTGGCTTATGAAGGATTAAACAACGCTTGTATATTTGACTTTGAAACTTTATCGCAAGAACAAACAAATGGTGTTGTTTTGTCTATGGCCATGCTAAATTTTGCTGAATCAAGATTTGTCGGTGATATTGCATACACTTTTGATGAACTAGTAGAAAATACTCATACTATTAAATTCAATGTAGAAGAACAAGTTAAAAAGTATAAAAGACAAATTAATAAAGATACGCTTGATTGGTGGTCTCAGCAAGGGGAACTTGCAAAAAATCAATTGAAGCCTTCAGAAGATGATGTCTCAATTGATCAGCTTTATAATTTTTTCATTGTAAACAAATCTGCGAATGTAAAAAAAGTTTACACCCGCGGAAACACATTTGATCCTATTTTCTTAGAATATATAATGAGACAGATTCATAAGCCTATGCCGTATGATTGGTGGGAAGTAAGAGATACTAGATCACTTATCGAAGGTTTGTCATGGGGTACAGAACTTAAGAATAGTTTTATACCTGAAGGCTGTGAAAACTTTATTGCGCACGATCCAAAGCATGATATTGCAATGGATGTTATGCGTTTACAAGCTTTAGTTCAGGCTATAACATGAATCATTTTGATTATTTAAACTCAATTAATGCTACAAAAAAAGACATCATGGAAGATGATATTGCTGAAAAAGCATATAACTCTTTTATGATAAATCGTGGTTTGTCATATTTTAACGACACTGTTTTGATGGCAAACGAAATGAATTTAAGCTCTCACCTAGATAAAAAGCTTCAATATCATTTTCTTATAAATATAGTAAGGAAACGGAAACGTTTTAGCAAATGGGCTAAGCCGGAAACCGAAAGTGATATTGAAGCGGTCAAAGAGTATTATGGTTATAATAATGAAAAAGCCAGACAAGCTCTAACCCTTCTATCGCCTGAAAATATAAAGATAATAAAGCAAAAGGTGAGTAAAGGTGGAAGAAGAAAGTAAGTTGATAGAGTGGGTTCCGGCGATGATGCTAGAAGTCACAATAAATGAGCCAGACGATTTCCTTAAAGTAAGAGAAACATTAACACGCATAGGTGTAGCATCTCGTAAAGATAGAAAGCTGTATCAATCGTGTCATATCTTACATAAACAAGGTAGATATTTCATTGTACATTTTAAAGAGTTATTTCTACTAGATGGAAAAAAATCTAATCTAGAAGAAAACGATGTTGCAAGAAGAAACACCATAGCTACTCTTATGAGTGATTGGGGTCTCGTTGAGATAGTAAATAAAGAAAATTGTGAGCCAATAGCACCACTGCGTCAGATCAAAATTATTTCGTATAAAGAAAAAGATCAGTGGGAGTTATGTCCGAAATATAATATCGGAAGAAAGTAATTAATGTATGTTGAAGTTCTGGATAATTTTTTAAGTGAAAATCAATTATCAAAAATAGATAATGAACTAAGTAATATTACATGGCCAAAGCTATTTCAAAGAGCTGGGTCACACATGTATGAAAACACAGACATGGAAAATCTTCCTGTCATGCGAGAAATGTATAATGTATTTTCAACTCCAACATTTTTAAAACAATTAGAAGATAAAATAGGAATAAAAGGTATTGTTCCAGATCCACACTTAGTAGGTGCTGGATACAGTGAAATTAAAAATCATGGAGATTTAAAACCACATATAGATTTTAATTGGAATGATACAATTAAAATGTATAGAGTAGCATCATTAATAATATATCTTTCAGATGATTATGAAGGTGGAGAGCTATGGTTTGAAGATAGAGAACCAATTCAAACCAAAAGAAATAGAGCATTAATATTTGGTCATAGCGAAACTATTAGACATCAAGTTATGCCTGTAAAAGGCGTTAGAAAAAATTTAAGATTTTTTTATTATGCTTCAAAATTGAATCCACCTGAAGGCTATCATAGAAGTCTTTACGGTCTGAAAGATGGTAAGCCTGTAGATGTCAAAGATTAAATTATACTGTGCTTGGCCAAAACTTCTTGATATTCATATCTTTGATAATAAAGATATGCGAAATGATACTAATCATATAAGTGATATAGAACTAAATAAAGACATACTTAATCAATATGAAGACTTGGAGGTTTTACTCTTTAATGAAGAAGTTATAAATCCAAATGAAAATAACTTTTTATTAGTTCATTGGCTTAACCTAAGAGTTATAATAAATCCTGATCAAAGTTATGATTATAATTTGTCAAATGATATGATAAATTTATTAAAAAAATATAACATGAAGCTTATATTAGGAGTGCCACGTGAAAATGTTTTATGGCAAGGCCTTGAAGAAAGATATAAAAAAGAAAATCTTCACGCAATTGATGCTGATGCTTATAACTTTTATAAAAATATGAAAAGACAAGACTTATTAATGCTTCAGTGTGGATTTAAATCTCCGTATAATATAAAAGATAAAGCTGTTATTCATTTGGATTGGATTCCTATTATTGGCGCTTTTCCAGGTTTTACTAAAACTAAACATATAACATCTTTTGGGTCAAAACATTTTGTTATACCTTATCAAAAAAAATATTTTGACGAGACAGTCAATCAAAAAAAATATAAATTTATATCATTATTAGGAGATATTGAAAGGCCACATCGAGTAGCTTTTCTAATGCATATTTACAAAGATGGTTTATTAAATAAAGATGATCTTTGTGTTTCATGGGTATACACTAGAAAGACAGATGATTACGATAAAAAAATTGAATTGACTAAACGCAATCATCCTAAAATAATTCCAAATCTTAATGAAAGAGCACATAAGAAATTCATATCTCTAGTTGCAAAAAGCAATATATTAGAACCTGATATACAAACATTTTTGACAACTAAAAGAAATGAAAATAAAAATGATTCTGCAAAGAATCCTCTTTACTCAAATATACTAGAGTGGATGTCACCTTTACAGGTGACTCAAAGTTTAATGCAAATAGTGTATGAAACTAGACCTCATGCGCCATTTCTAACTGAAAAGTTTTATAAACCCATTTTATCAAAACAACCTTTTATCTGGTATTCAATTGATAAAGTATTAGATTTTTTAGAAGAAGAAAATTATAAAACGTATAGCTTTATAAACTATAAATATGATAGTATTTCTAATCGCAATGAAAGATGGAAAGAAGTTTATAAAGAATTTAAAAGACTATATAGCATTCCTTTTGAAGATCTTAAAGAAATGATACAAAAAGAAAATCATATTAGTGAACATAACTATGAAGTATTTTTAAATAATTTTAAAAAAGATACTCAAGGAAAAAGATTGTATGAACAGCTTCGAGCCTTTATTTAAATTTGAAAAAAGCATAGCAGAATTTTTTGGTGCGCGATATGCTGTAGCTACAGATTGTTGTACTCACGCTATTGAAATGTGCTTGAAATTAAAGACTTATGATTCTTTAAATATTCCTGCAAAAACATATCCATCAATACCATTTATGCTAGAAAAAATTAATCACCCATACAATTTTGTAGATAAAAATTGGAGAGACTTTTATTACGTTGCGCCTGATATTATTGATGCCGCGGTGTTTTGGCAAAGAAATAGTTATATTCCTAGAACGAAAATGTGTTTATCTTTTCATTTCAAGAAACACATAAATATTGGTAGAGGTGGAATGATTCTTCTAGATAATGAAGAAGAAAAAAATAGACTAGTTAAAATGAGACATGATGGCCGGTCAATATATGATGGTGTATTATATGCTGATGAAGATATAACTGAAATAGGGTATCACTATTACATGACACCTGAGACAGCAAATATTGGTTTAGAAATATTTAATAATGTAAAAGACAATTTACCGATATCAAGAGGTAGCGCAGATTACAAAGATTTAAGAGAGTATAGTTATTTTAAATGAAATCAATCGCCTTTTTAGAACTTTCTCACGTTTTTGCAGACCAAGCAAAGCTACCATACTCTACTGGCTGTGTTTGGAGTTATTGCAGACAAAATGAAATTATTAAAAATAACTATTCATTCGATGTAAAGAATTGGTTTTATGTTTTAGACGATAATTTTTCTGTAGATGATACGGTTGAACAATTAAAAGACATAGATGTTGTTGGAGTTTCTTACTTTGTTTGGAACGTTGTTTCATCTGATAAAGTTTGCAAAAAACTAAAAGAAATTAATCCTAATGTTTTAATTATATATGGTGGATTAGGCACACCACATCACGGTAGGTGTGATGAATTTTTAAATGAAAGACCATATGTAGATGTTATTGTACATAATGAAGGCGAGTACACCTTTGAAAATCTCTTAGTTTCTTTAGCTGAAGGTAAATCTTTAGAGACAGTAAAAGGAATTACAACTCATGATTTTGTTAATCCTTTAGAAAGAAGAGTAAAGAATATTGGTGAAATGCCTAGCCCATATTTAGATGGACTATTCGATGATCTTTTAAAGGTTGCAAATCATAATTATTTTTATGAAGGTCTTTTAGAACCAGATAGAGGCTGTCCTTATTCTTGTACTTTTTGTGAAGTTGGAGATACTTTTTTTAATAAAGTTGAAAAACAACCTTTAGAAAAAATATATAAAGAAATAGATTGGATATCAGATAATAAAGTTCCTTATCTCCATATCGTAGATAATAACTTTGGCATGTTTAAAACACATATGGATATAAGTCAATATTTAATTCGTAAAAGAGATGAGACAAGTTTTCCTAACTCTTTAAATTTAAATTGGGCCAAAGCTAAAAAACCTTGGTTGTTTGAAATCGCGAAGGTTTTACAAGATGCTAGATTAAATAAAGGTGTCACCATAGCTTTACAATCTTTGCATGAACCAACATTACAAGCTATTAAAAGACCTAATCCAGAGTTTAAAACACTAAAAGATACTATTGAAAAGTTAAAAGAATTAAAAGTTCCTGCATATGTTGAACTAATTATTGGGCTTCCTTTAGAAACTTTGCAAACGTTTAAAGATGGAATATTTTATTTAATAGATGAATTGAATTATCATCACTATGTTGGAATGTATAATTTAGTTTCTTTACCTAATACACCATTCGGAGATCCTGAATACTGTAAGAAATACGAAGTAAAAACATCTAAAACTTTACCAGCTTTTGTTCACCACATCAATGCTGATGAAAAACTGTGGGAAGATTCAAATGAAATTGTAACATCTACAAGCACAATGACGTACGAAGATAACTTAGAGATGACGCTCTGGAGATGGTTTATGCAATCTACTCATTTCTTAGGTTGGACTCGCATAGCGTTTTTACAATTAGAGAAATCAGGAATAACTGCAAGAGATTTTTACACAAAGCTCTATGATTATATGTTAAACAACGATATACTTTTAAGAAAAGAGTATTATATCACAAAAGATCTTATGGAAAAAACTTGGAGAAGAGAAATAGCTTGGGGTAGAAAAAATTTAGATGTATCTCAAATGTATTGGGATTATGAAGAATCTACTGCAATTATTATAGCTCAAAACAAAAAATTATTTTACAAAGAACTTGAAGACTTTATTTCAAAAACATATAACATTAAAAACGCTAAAGAAATTGTTCAAAAAAACTATGATAAAATGAAAGATCCCTACGTAGAATACGACGGAGATGTTGAAACATGGGCTAAAGAGTGCATTTGGTGGGGAAGAAGAGTTGAATGGTTTTTTGTAGATGAATTTATTTAAAAAAAATGAATACCGGCTATTTACATTTGGTAT
>MDSW01177204.1_pt1 | contig 10664 bp, 5 predicted proteins | sample 811171 | NCBI WGS metagenome assembly MDSW01 (sample SAMN05326641, study PRJNA326480) | marine metagenome | isolation source: seawater | place: Atlantic Ocean: North West | collected 2012 | reverse complement strand
GTCCACGACGAAGGCGCCCGGCGCGGCGCCGTAGCGCCCCGCCGCCGCCAGCCGCGCCTGCGTCTCGCGCCACTGCAGCAGCGCGCGCGCGTCCGCGTCGCTCCCGGACGCGTGGCCGCCCTGGGCGCCGCCCTGGGCGCCGATCGATCCCCCTCCCCCCCCCTCCTTCGCGGCGCCCAAGTTGCGGAACGACTCGAGCGGATCCTTGCCCCGGGACGCGCCCTGCTCCGGCGGCTTGTGCTTGTAGTACTTGGCGATGATGTCCGCCACGGGGGAGGCGGCGAAGGGGGGGACCGCGCCGGGGCCGGCGCCGGCGGAGGGTCCGGCGGCGCCGCTCTGGAACCCCCCCGCGGCGGCGAGGTAGGGGGCGATGTCGACCGCGCCGGGGCCCGCGCGTTGGCCCGCGTGGAACGCCGCGAGGAGCGCGGGGGAGATGTTCAGATCCAACAGGCGCGCGGGATCCGCCGACGCGGGGGGGGGCGGCGGCGGCGCGCGCTTGTGTTTCTTGTTCCCGATCCTCGGGGGGGCGGAGCTCTTCCCGCGCGACGTCACCTTGGTCACCCTCGGGAGCTGCGCCGCCACCGCGACCATGGACTCCGAGAGCAGGGGCATCGCGCCCGGCGCATCGGCGGGCCGGCGCTGCTCGCCGGAGGCCACCGCGAGGAGGCCGACGGCCGCCGCCTCCGTGAGAGGATCCTCCCCCTCCTCATCCGCCGCCGCCGCCGCCGCCGCCGCCGCGTCGTCGTCGTCGTCCTCGGCGGGCGATCCGCCCGCGGGCGTCGGGTCCGGGTCGCTCGGGGTGTCGTCGGACGCCTGCGCCCGCGCGCCGGCGGGTTCGGAGGGCGACGAGCGCGAGGCGGACTTGCTCGCGCTCGCGCCGCCGCGCGGCCGTTTCAGTTTCTTTCGGCGCGACGCGTCGTCGTCGCGCGAGTCGGGCGACGTGCTCTTTCGCGCCCACTGCGGTCCCTCGATGGAATCCACCAGTCGCATCGGCTTCGAGCGCTCGCGCCTCGCGCGCCCGCCGGGAGGAACGGCCGCCTTTTCCGCTCTTTCCGCCTCCTCCGCGGCCAGGCGCGCCTTCTCCTCCGGGGAGGCCTCGTCCGAGGACGTTCCCCGCACGTCGCGGATGGTAAATTTCTTCCCCTCCAGAGCCGACTTTTCGCCCGCCTCCTCCTCCTCGGCGCCTCGGGAGGATTTCGACCTCGCCTCCTCCGGCGTCGCGCGTTCCTCGGGCGGTTCGGGCGCGTCCCTCACGCCGACGCCGCTCGGAACGGTCATCGTCAGCACCTCCTCGCCGCCCTTCAGGTTGAGCTGCCAGGGCTTCGTGACCGTGAGCTGGTCGATCTGTTCCTCCAGCGGGATCAGCGTGTTCGCCCAGGTCACCTCGGGGAGGTTGCTCGCGCCTCGACTGGAGGGATCGAACGGGTTCACCAGCACGCGGTCGCAGAGCTCGCGGACGGTCTCCCCCGCGTGTACCTGCGCGAGGCGGTCGGGAGGGGGGCGGCGCGCGGACGGAGGGGTCAGCGCGGGGCGAACCACGAGCGAAGAGGAAAGGGGGGGGGAGGCGCGCGCGACGACGCCGAACGCGATCCGCGCGCGCGGAATCGCGATCGACGACGACGGGCGTCGCTTGCGCACGCGTGAATCACGTGGGGGGAATTCGAGGCGGATGGGGTGCCGGTCGCGCACCTCCACGATCAAGGGTTCGTGCGGGGGTGTCGCCGCTTGCTCGTTGCTCGAATTCGAGGCCCTTCGTCGGCCGCCGCCGCGCTCGTTTCGCCTCGAGACCTGCGCGAGGGGAGGGGGAGGGGCCGCGATGGTGGGGAAGGGGCTCAGCACGCCGTCGTTTGAACCCTCGGCGCGGCGCGACTGTCTGCACGGAATTCGGCGACCCGCGGCGGGCCGGCTTCCGCGCTCGAAACGCGCGCGCGATCGTCGCCCGCGCTCCGCGGCGAACGATCCACGATCAGCGCGCCGCGCGGCGCGAGGGGAGGGGGGAGCGCGGCGCGGTGATCGCGCACCTCGCTCAAGAAGCGCACGGTGACCTCCCCGGCGCGCATTTCGCGGTCGGCCGCGTCTTCTTCCTCCTCGGTGCGAGCGCCGGAAACCTCTCACCCCGGCGCCGGATCCGTTGCGTCGCCCTCCCGCGCTCGCGCGGTGCGAGACGCCGTCGACGCGCGAGTGCCGGTCGACCGAGCGAGTGCGCGCGTCCCTCGACGAGAGCGGGCGCGTCGGGCTGTGCCGCGCCGAGACCGCGGAAAACCAAGGGGCGCGCGCAACGACGCTGCGCAGCGCTGTCGACGCCCGCCTTGAGGGCACCGTGAATCTCACTCGTAGAGCTCGCTCAGATCTAGAGACCAGACAACGAGGGGTTAACATCACGACGTCGGACCCGAAGGCAACCCGAGGTACTGACAGATACTTTCGTATGATGTTTCCAATGCGTTTCTGGAAGCATGCAGACAGGTTCAACCTTTTCGTTCCCAAAAGACGGGACCCCGAGACTCGGCGACGATGAATCCTCGGCCACGCACTGTGACTTAGAAACTGTGGGACGTGGAAATGAAAAAAACACGCGGTTGCGCTCGTCCCCCGCCTGCGTCGCCTCCTCGGCTTCCGGCGTCTCTCGCTTCACGCGATCTTCCCGCGCTTCGCCCTCGCGGGGCCGCGCGCCTTCCCGGCGCTCCGTTTCTGCCCCCCCCCGCGAGCGTCGCCGCCCCAGTCGAACGCGTCATCCTCCTCCCCCCCCCTCGGGCCGCCGCCGCCGCCGCCGCCGCCGCCCGCGCCCGTCTCGGCCTTCGGCTCGCGCTCGACGACCCCTCGCGGCGCCCTCGCGGTGACGACCCCCGGCTTCGCCCCCGAGCGCTTGACCTTGGCCATGATTTTCGCGAAGTTCGGCGCGCGAACGCTCGGCATCAGCACGTCGTCCTCGGAGGACGCCCCCTCCTCCCCCGAGTCGGACGAGTCGGAGTCGCCCTCGGACGAGTCGGCGTCGGAGTCGTCCTCGTCCTCGTCCGAGTCTGAGTCCTCGTCCTCGTCCTTGTCCGAGTCGATGATGTGCGCGGGCGGGACCCAGCACCCCAACTCCTCGGAGAATCCCCCGTTCACGCGCAGGCGCTCGCGCGCCGCCGCTTTCGCGGGATCGTCGGCCGAGGCGGCGCCGTCGCTCGCGTCCCGGGGACCCGTCGCCGGAACGCGCGCCTTCGCCTTCGCCTCGCGCGCCTTCGCCTTCGCCTCGCGCGCCTCCTCCGCCTTCGCGCGCTCCTTCTCCAGCTTCTCCTTCTTCTCCTCCTCGACCTCCTCGGGCGGGCGCTCGACCAGGAGCATCTTCTTCGCGCCGGGTGCGTCGCCTCGGGTGAGCATCTCCACGCCGCGCTCGAAGCGTCGGCCCGAGCTGTGCTGCACCACCGCCGACTCCTTCGCCTGCAGATATCTCCCCGTGATGCGACAGAAGAGCTTGCCCGGGTGGTACTTCGAGCGCACGATATGCGGCTCGAACTCCTTCAGGCCCGCGAGCTCCTTGTCCTTGGCGAGCGCCGCGGCGAACTTCTTGCCCTCGACGTACGGACGCACCACCTCGGGCTTGGCGGTCATGACGTGACCCGTCAGCGTGCACCGCACGCGCCCGTTCGCCTCGCGCGCGAGCGCGGGGAACTCGCGCAGCAACGCCGCGACGTCGCCGTCCAGCTCGACGTCGCTCATCCCGAGGGAATCGAGGGAGACGGCGAGGGAGACGACCGGGACCGGTTCGAGGTCGACGCGCGCGGGGGGAGGAAGTGCGCGGCGGCGGCGGCGGCGGCCGCGAGAAACAATCGCGCGGGATCCGGCGCTGTTTCCGATGTATTCGATGATCGTGAGCATTTGGGCGGCCGCGGGCCGCGGGCTTGACGATTTTCCGCTCACCCCCCCCCGTCACTTCACCCCTCGCCCTTCCCTCGCTCACCTCGGGCGCGTTCGCGATGGAGTCGTGGGACAGCAACACGCTCGCGACGGTCAAGAAGATCCCTCTTCTGACCGTCAAGGCCGGCCCGCGGGACGGCGAGGCGTGGACGAACCGCCTGAAGGAGGAGTACCAGGCGCTCATCGGGTACGTCCAGAGCAACAAGGCGAACGACAACGACTGGTTCACCATCTCGAGCAACAAGGAAGGGACGAAGTGGAGCGGGAAGTGCTGGTACGTCCACGAGCTCATCCGGTACGAGTTCGACCTGCAGTTCGAGGTGCCGGTGACGTACCCCGCGACGCCGTTCGAGATCGAGCTCCCGGAGCTGGACGGGAAGACGGCGAAGATGTACCGGGGCGGGAAGATCTGCCTCACCATCCACTTCAAGCCGCTCTGGGCGAAAAACGCCCCGCACTTCGGCGTCGCGCACGCGCTGTGCCTCGGCCTCGCCCCGTGGCTCGCCGCGGAGGTCCCGTCGCTCGTAGACCGGGGGGTCATCGACCAGTTCGCGAAGTGACGAAAGCGCGCGGGTGACGGTCGCGTCGTCGCGCGCCGGGAGTTGAGGGAGTCGAATATTGAACCTTAGGATAAAAAAAAAAGAACTTCGCCGCCGCGCGAAGATGTCCGTCGCGCGAAGACGTCCGTCGTCGCGAACCCGGGGGCGCGTGCGTCTCACTGCTTCCCCTCCCCGCCTCCGTTCGCCTCGGCTTCCGAGGCTCCCACGTCCGCGTCGGTTCCTTCCGCCTCCTTCGCGGCTTCCGCCTCTCGCTTCTCTCGCTCTTCCTCCTCCGCTCTGTACGCTCCGATGCGCTCCGCCGCCGCCTCGAAATCCGCCGCCGCCTGCGTCGTGAGCGGGTCGGCGAACATCTGCTCGGCGATCTGCGCGGAGATGGTGAACGTGTCGCACCCCTCGCTCGCGAGCTTCGAGATGTCCCCCACGTTCCTCACGCTCGCGACGAGGATCCGCATGTCGCTGTCGAGCTTATCCGCGGTCTTCTGCATCTCGACGATGGTCCCGTGCCCGTCGCGGCCGGCGTCGTTCATGCGCCCCAGGTAGGGCGCGACGTAATTCGCGCCGACGCTCGCCGCCAACACCGCCTGATGCGAGGAGTACGCGGCGGTGATGGTGACCCTGATGCCGTCCGCGACGAGCGCGTTCGCGGCCTTGATCCCCTCGAACGTTCCGGGAACCTTGACGACGATGACGTCCGGGTCGTACTTCGCCAGCGCGATGCCGTTCTTCCACATGTCGTCCGAGGTGGCGCCCCACGTCTGGACCTGGAACTCCTGCACGGCGTCGTACTCCAGCGCCTGCTTCGCGAGGTTCGTCAGAGCCTCGAGGGTACACTCGCGCCCGTCGCGCTCCAGGATGATCGGGTTCGTCGTGACGCCGGTGAAGATGCCGGAGGGGAGCCACTTCGCCCACTCCTCCTCGCTCGCGCTGTCCAGGAACATGCACAGGTTCCCGCTGTAATCCACATCCTCCTCGTACACCTCCTCGCCGTCCATGGACAGGGCGCGAGCGACGCGAGCGACGTTTCTGCTGGAGGCGCCGAGGAGCGGACGAGGGGCGAACGAGGAGCGGCGGCGGCGCGCGCCGGAGACGCGCGCGCGGGGGTGGGCGCGGGGCGCGAAGGGCGAGTGACGCGCCGCGGAGGCGGCGAGCGCGAAGGCCGCCATCGTGTGCGACCGTGCGCGTCTCTCGCGAGGCGGCGCGCGCGAGACGCGATTCGCGCGTGAACGGCGCGTGCGCGGGAGGGAGACCTCGCGAGGAACGCGCGGGGAAGGGGGGGGCGAAAGTGGCGCGAGAGGCGCGGGATCGAGGCGCGCGAAGAGGCGCGAGATCGAGGCGCGCGAAGAGCCGCTCGAAGTGTGGCGAGGGGGAGGGCGACGCCCGCGCGACGCGCGCGCGGCGGGGCGCGGATAACAGAAATATCCTCGAACCGCCGCGGCGCCGCTTGGGGGGCTCTGTCAGTGACTGCTGTCGTCACTTGTGAGATTCTGGGCGCTGCGCGGGAAAGTGGCAATGAAGGCTCCTCCGATCAGCAGCCGCGATCGATCGCGGTCACGGTCGGCGCCCCTCGCGGTTTCTCCCGGGTGTCGCCCCTGGCGCTTCTCCTCCGCCTCCCCCGCCGCACACCGCGGGGCGCCCGGTTCGCGCGTTCGAACGCTTTCGACGCGTCTCCCCCGCGCGCGTCTTCCCGCGCTCGAGCGCGCGCGACGGGCGAGACACTGCGAGGCTTCGCGCCGCTCGATCGCTCGTCTCGATCGCGCCGATTTCGATTTAGGGTTGCCGGGGGGGGCGTCTGCTCGTTCGATCGCGCGAAGGTCCCTCTCGCGCCTCGGCGATGAGCCGGTACAAGTTCACGGGCGGGCTGTCCAAGATCCGCAACGTCATGACCGAGGGTCTGCGCTACCGCCTCGTGGACGCGCGCGGGGAGGTGGTCGGGAGGCTCGCCTCGCGCCTCTCCCTCCTCCTCCAGGGCAAGGACAAGCCCACGTTCCGCCGCGACCGGAGCGACGGCGACGTCGTCGTCGTCGTCAACGCCGCCGAGGCGACGCTGACGGGGCGCAAGCTGGAGAAGAAGAAATACTACCGCCACACGGGGTACGTCGGGAACCTGGTCACGCGCACGGCGAAGGAGATGATGGCCAAGGAGCCCACGTTCGTGCTCCGCAAGGCGGTGGAGCGCATGCTCCCGAAGAATGCCCTCAGCCGCGACGCGATGCGAAAACTACGAATCTTCCCGGGACCCGACCACGCGTTCGGGGACGTCAAGCTCGTGCCGTTCGAGATGCCCCCGCGGATACTGCGGCGGAAGAGCACGCCGCCGTTCAAGCTCCCGGAGGGGTTCGCGCCGTTCAACCCGAAAAAACACGCGGCGAACGAGAGACTGGCCAGGCGGAGCGAGGACGCGCGCGACGCGCTCAGGGCGAGGCGGGAGGCGGCGAGCGCGCACGCGGCGGAGAGGGAGAGAGGCGCGTAGCGACCCCACGGAGCGTAGATCGTTCGGATGCGAGTGGTATAATACGTGGTATCAATACGCGCATCATATTCGATTATTAAAACGTGGTACTCGCTCGATGCGTTCGCTTCGCCGCGCGACGAGAGGAGGCGAAACGACGCGCCCTCTCGCGCGGGTGCGTCCTCGGAATTTACTTGTACCTGTTCTCGCCGTCCTTGCAGTGCGTCTTGAAGTACTGCAGGCGGGAGACGACGACGAGGGCGGAGACCCAGGTGAGGAAGTATCCCATGGCGACGAGCAGGAACCCGTAGTACATGTTCTGGAGCGAGGTCGCCATGTCGTCGCACGGGCCGCCCATGGCGGTGAACGCGTTCTTGACGAGCTTGCACGTGAGCAGGTCCTCGACGAGCGGCACGATGTCGATGACGAGCTGCCCGAGGCGCGCCGACGTGACGGCGTCGTCGAAGATGTCGGAGGGGATCTTCGTCGCCGCGAAGCACTGGCCGATGCCGAAGGAGTTGTCCGTGCCGTCCGCGTTCTTCGAGCTGAACGGGCACCTGAGCTCGAGCAGGCCCGGGTTCGTGGCGTTGTCGCGCGAGTTGCCGTAGTCGCCCAGCCTCACCTCGTAGTACCTCGTCGGGTAGGGGCAGAACGCGTCGGCGTAGCCGTACACCGAGCCGTCGTCCTCGGCGTCCATGCCGTCGAGCTTACCCTGCGCCTTCGCGCGGCACGTGTACTTGGCGTAGGGCTGCTCGTAATAGGGCGTGTCCTGGTCGCACAGGTCGTCGAGGCGCATGTGGACGTAGTTGTAGCAGAGGTAGTTTTGGTACGGGTCCGCGCCGGCGTAATCCTCGAGATTTGTGTTGATGCCGGTGACGGCGGCGAAGACCATCGAGCGCGCCATGTTCATCGTCTCCACCGCGGTCTTCTCGTCCATGCAGGGGATGAGGTCGCCGAGATCCGACGCATCGGGGTTGGCGAGGTAATCCCCCATGGCCCAGCACAGGTCGTCGACGAGCACAGTGACGATGCTCACCACGCCCCACACCAGCCACGCGACGATCATGAGCAGGGACAGGAGGACGATGAAGAAAATCAAGAGGCGCCAGTACCCGATGAAGGAGGCGGCGGCGAGGAAGAAAGCGACGCCGAACATCACGCCCGCGGCGGCGGCGATGATGGTACCCGCGAGGGTGAGGTACTCGTCGAGGTCGTCCTGCGCCTTCTGGATGGCGTCGTCCACTGTCGCCGCCGCGTCGTCGAGCGCCGACGTCGTGGAGGAGATGCCCGTGATCATCGACATCATGGGATCCGCCGAAGCGTCCGTCATCGCGGAGTTGATGTCGGAGACGTCGTCGGCGAGGTCCGAGATGGTATCCGCCATGGCCTGGGTGAGATCGCTCGCGCCCGAGACCAGGTTGGGCGCCTCGGCGAAGATGATGAACGCGCCCACCGCGGTGACGACGACAAACGCGATGATCACCATCTTGTTCTGGAAGAGATCCTTCTTCGTGAACGCGCGGGGCTTGTACGCGCCGTTGCAGAACTTGCACGCGATCGCGCCGCAGACGGAGGTCACCAGGTACACGATGAGCATGAGAATCATGACCACGGCGAGGATGATCGCCATGCCGATGCCGGGGACGCCCTGGTAGCCGACGGAGGCGAGGTACTTCGAGTTGGTGATCTCGAACCCGCCCTCGTACCCGTTGCGGCCGAGACCGGTGGACGCGGCGGGGAGCTCCGAGAACTCGGGGGTGGGGAGGGGTTCCACGCGACCCTTCGGGAGAGCCTCGCGCTCGGTCTCGCCCGTCTCCAGGAGGAGCGAGTACGTCACGTGGGCGACGGTGTTGGCCGCGAAGGGCGTGCCCAGGGCGAGCCCGCCGTCCTGCGCCGCCACCAACGCGTTGTTGATGGACGTCATCTCAGCCTCGGTGATAACGCTCGCTCCCGCGGCGGGGACGACATCCGCGTCGATGATGGTGAAATCCGCGAGGAGGTGGCGGCGGCGGCGAGCCGAGATCTCCGTGCCGCGGGACACGTGGTTGATGATGACGCGATCGTCGGCGAGGCTGAGCGCGGTGGCGACGGCATTCGCCGCATCCTTGATCTGGGCGGTGGTCTTGATGCCCGCCACGTCGTGCGTCCGGACCATGATCTGGAGAGGAAGTCGAGGCTTCGGGGTGTTGGAGGGCGTCTGCCAAGGGCTGGTGTACGTCTTGGGGATCGCCGCCACCTGGGTGTCCATCTGGTCCTTCGTCTTCCCGGCGAAGTCGTTGAAAATATCGTCGGAGGCCGCCGTCGCCCCGCACGCCGTGGCGGCGCTGGATTTTGCCGCCGGTGCGATGATGTTGGTCATGGCGCAATTGTTGCCGCAGTCGGAGGCGAAAGACGTCGCGCAAGTGGGCGCGAAGGCGAGGACCTCGTCGAAGAACGCACTGTCGCCGGCGTAGATGTCGTCGTCGCACAGGCACCGGATCTTCAAAAAGTGTTCCATGTCGTCGTAGGTATCCGCGGCGACGCCCGACCCAGTCACGCCGCTGTCGGGGTTCAGCTTCCTCGGAAGGTCGGCGGAAGCCTGCAGACCGAAGATGCCCTTACAGCAAGTGAGTTTCTGAGCGTCGGTACCATCGGCGGCGCCCTTGCACACGTAGAGCTCCATGGCGTTCTCGATGGCGCACACCGCTGCGAGAATGCAGGTCATTATTCATTCATTCATGGGAAGGGGGGAACGGTCAGAGTCAACGAACGAGATCGGGCCAACGTGGCGGGAATTTAGGAGCCGCGCCGAACGTCGCGCGGGGGGCGCGCGAGCGATCGATCGGCGGCCGCGCGCGATCGCGCGCGCACGGCGCGCGGGTTCGAGCTCGCGGCGCGCGGGGGGGGATCAGACGTCCGGGCGTGCTCGTGTCACGCGCGCCGCGGGGAGCGAAAATTCACCGAACGCGGCGAAAGTGCGGCGCGTCGCTCGAACACGCACATCGTCGGTTGCCGGTACCGGAACCCTCCCAGTTGCCGCTCCCATCTGTGACGACACCATTGGTCACGTGCGCATAGACGGTGTTGCCGCTGTTTACAGCGCTGGCGGTGGCGGCCGAGGCCACCACCAGCCCGAGGGCGAGGATCACGCGCGTCGCGCGCATGATGACGAATGGCGAAACCGTTGTGAACTCCGGTGGCGTTGATTCGATCCTCCAAAAAAAAAAAAACACGTGGCGAGGGAATCGACGGTCTATTTCTCGAGTCCCCGTCGAATGCGCCGCGCCGAGCGAACACAAACGAATCGCCGAAGCCGAGCCGATCGTCTTCGCGTCTCGAGTCACCAATCTCGTGAGGCGTCTCCCCCTCCGTCTCGACGTAAAAATCTTCGGCCGCCCTCTCTCCTTCGCTCGGCGTTTCCGCCGTTTTCTCCCCCACCCCCCCCCTTCCTCCTCTTCCTCTTCGCTCGTCGCGTGGTGCGGTTTTTCCCGCGCGTCACAACTCCTCGATGAGTGGCCGCCTTCGCTGCGCGCCCGCGTCCGCGTCCCTCGCCGCGCCCCCCCCCGGGTGCGCGGCCTCCGCCGCCCCCTCCAGGCGCCCCGCCTCGCGCGCGAGCCACGATCGGAGGAGCTCGAGGGTGCCGTCGTCGCCCGCGGTCGCGTTCACCCAACACTGCATGAAGTACGCCTTCCGCGCCATCCGCGCCGCCGCGGACGCCCCGCGCCGCCGGTCGCCCCGCCGACCCGAACCCGAACCCGAACCCGAACCCGAACCCG